>OHBJ01000701.1_pt1 | contig 22338 bp, 15 predicted proteins | sample 1577241 | NCBI WGS metagenome assembly OHBJ01 (sample SAMEA3541594, study PRJEB24748) | human gut metagenome | biome: human gut; feature: human-associated habitat; material: faeces | place: China | collected 2012 | reverse complement strand
GCTTTTTCTGAATGGTCATCCGCAGCTTTCGGATGTTCCGGTCGGACTGCCCACGGACGGAAGCAAGCCTTGTGGTGCTGTATTGCTTGACGAACAGGTAATACAGCACTTCTTTCTGTTTATCGCTGAGGGTGAAGAAGAGCTTAGAGAGAAACCGGTTTGCTGTCAGCTCATGCAGTTCGTATGGGCAGGAGAAGATGATGTCGAGAAAGTTTCCCTGACAGAGCTGACGGAACCTCGGCAGATTCATCCAGAGGGGGGCGATCTTCGGATCAGGTACAGCCTGAAACTCCAACGGCACGTCTCCACGCAGGTTTTCGTGGTCACGCTCTCGGCGTTCCCGGTTCCTGTCCAGCTTATTCCACTCGTCTACCACAGTCAGAAAATCCGATTCTGTCCGTGCTGCTTCCTCCAGCCGCCGCAGAGCCTCTGCACGAATTTCCCGCTTGAGCCGCTTCTCACTGGTGGGCGCGGCTTCTTCCTCCTCGTCCTCCAGCTCGGCATCATAGTCTCTGGGGTGCTCGTCCTGCTCCAGCTCGCTTTCCAGCTCCAGCGTACGTTCCTCTGCAAGAGCTTCCTCCAGAGTCTCATCCACCGGCGCAGCGTCAGACGCATCCTCCCAATCGGCAAAGCCGTCCGCAGCCGTTTCAAGGCCGGTTTCCTCTATTTGCTCCTCGGCATCTTCTTCCTCATCGGAAAAATCATCATCCCACAGCAGTTCATCCTCCCATGGTTCCACGACAGCTTCACCTCCCCGAAAAATATTTTTCTTTTTCTAAAAAAACAGTTCCGATTTACACCCCGTATTTCTCCTATTAGTGAGAAGTAATTTGATGTACAGTTACTCGGATTACTTTTTCAACACAGAACAAAGGAAAAGGAGGAACGCAGAGCGCGGCAACGCCATGGAAAAGAGATATGACACATTCGGCTTACAATCGCCGGAACCACAATCAGTATACCAAAATACGATGAGTTTTTCAAGGAGGGACAGTATGGAGCAGAACAAACGAGAACAGTTTATCATCCGCCGAATCGGCAGCACCACCTACAAGGTCAGAGTCGTGTTCAACAAAAGCGGCGGCGAGACCATGGAGGATAAAATTTTACGGATTGTACGCAATGATATGGTTACAAGTGACGGAACCTGTGGTATAATGGAGACACCACAAATGAGCCGACAGTCTGAAAGGAGCGCATCATGAGCGTGAAACAGACTGAAAGCAAAATTACCGCTCTCTATGAGCGGCTGTCCCGTGACGATGACAACGCCGGGGATAGTAATTCCATCGTGAATCAGAAAAAATATCTCGAAAGCTACGCCCAGCAGAGGGGCTACACCAACTGCCGACACTATACGGACGACGGCTGGAGCGGCGGCAATTTCGAGCGCCCGGCATGGAAGCAGCTCATCGCAGATATTGAGGCAGGCAAAGTTGCCCATGTCATTGTCAAGGATATGAGCCGGGCGGGGCGTGACTATCTGCAAACTGGCTTTTACACGGAGGTGTTCTTCCGTCAGCACGGCGTCCACTTTGTTGCGATTGCCAACGGCGTGGACAGTGACGATCAGAACAGCAATGAGTTTGCCCCCTTCCTCAACATCATGAACGAATGGTATCTGCGCGACCTGAGCCGCAAGCAGAAAACCGCCATTCGGGTCAAAGGGGAATCCGGCAAGCCCACCACCAACTGCGCCATCTATGGCTACAGGAAAGACCCGGAGAACAAGTACCACTGGCTGATCGACGAGGAAGCCGCCGCCGTGGTGCGGCGTATTTTCCGATTGACCATCGAGGGCAAAGGTCCCTACGATATTGCCCGTATTCTTTTTGAGGATAAGGTGGAAACACCTGCTGTGTACTTCGGCAAGCAGGGCAAGGGCATCTGGAAAAGCAAAGAGGAATTTTCCAATCCCTATAACTGGAGCGGCTATATCGTCGGACAGATTTTGTCCAAGCCGGAGTATATGGGGCATACGGTCAATTTCCGTTCCCACAAGCAGTCCTATAAGGATAAAAACGCTGTGATGAATCCCAAGGAGGATTGGCTGATCTTTGAGGATACCCACGAGGCTATTGTGGACAGGGAGACATGGGAGCTGGCACAGAAGCTGCGGAAAACACCGCGGCGGCATGATACGCTGGGCGAGGCCAATCCGCTGACAGGGCTTGTATTCTGTGCGGACTGCGGTGCAAAGATGATGAACCATCGCTCAAGAGGCGGCACGGAGAATAATCCTTATCCGTCGGACTTTTACGATTGTTCCACCTATACGCTGGCACATCAGAAACGCACCTATGCTTGCAGCGGACACTATATCCGCAGCAAGGTGCTGCGGGAGCTGATTCTGGACACCATCCGCACCGTCAGCACCTTCGCAATTTCCAATCAGGAGGCGTTCATGGAAAAGGTACGCTCTGCCTCTCAGCTCCGGCAGTCGGAAGCGGCCAAGGATGCCAAGCGGAAGCTGAGCAAGGACAAGAAACGCATTGCCGAGCTGGACACCATCATCAAAAAGCTCTATGAATCCTTTGCCGTCGGGCGTATCACCGATGAGCGCTTTGACAGTCTGCTGGCGGATTACGAAGCAGAGCAGAAAGCGCTGCAAGTCTCTGTCGCAGAAGCGGAAGAAAAGCTGTCCACTTTCGCAGAGGACACCGCCCGTGTGGAGCAGTTTCTGGAGCTGGCAAAGAAAGGTCAGAAAAAAGATTGCGCTAATGGAAGCCAATTTGAAAGAATTGGACAAGCAGGAACAGAAATACTCCGCCGAATTGGATGCTGCCCTTACCGAATATGCCGAGCTGAAAACACAAGGCGAACAATTCGACCCGGTGGAGCTGTATGATGCTCGGCAGGCAATACGCCATGAAAAGGAGCAGAATGTAATTAACCGGGTACAGCGTGCTTACGGGGATAAGTATAACCCGCTTACTATGTTCGACAGCGAGCGGGAGGCATCCAGGCTTCTTCGTGAATATGCAGATGAACAGGCGGTGCGTGACTTAAAACGAAAACAACACAAATATCAGAAAGAGCACTCTCAGATTCAGCCAAAGAAAACCCGTGACGAACAAAGCAGGTAATAGGAACACACCGCATTCGCCAGATTCTGCGTATGCGGTGTGCTTTATCGTCAGAGGTTCAGAAAATCCTTCCGGTAGTTTACGCCGAAGTATTCGGCGAGCTCCTGCATCTGGTCGTCCCGGATGGTATTGACCCGGGGGAGGTGGGCGGTGAGCATATAGATCTGGGCGGCTTTTTCCACGGTTTCGATGAGGCCGAAGGTCTCGTCCAAGGTTTTCCCAGCTCCGTAAATGCCGTGCATTCCCCAGATCACCAGACGGAACTCTTTCATTTTTTCTGCAGTCGCCTCTCCGATGGAGTTGGTGCCGCAGAGCATCCAGGGCAGGACTCCAACCCCGTCGGGGAACACCACGATGCACTCGGTGCACATCTCCCACAGGGTATGGGTCAGCTTCTTTTCGTCCAGCTCATGGACATAGTTCATGGCCAGCGTATTGGTGGGGTGGCAGTGCATCACTACCCGGTTTTCCGGGTCAACGGCCAACCGCGCCATGTGGCTCATCATGTGGGCGGGAAACTCGGAGGTGAATTTGCCTCCGTCCTTGTAGCCCCACAGCAGCTCCGCGGTGGTGCCGTCGGATGCAATACGAACGATGCCCAGATTGGTTTCCGGGTCCTTTTCCACATTCTTAAAATATTTTCCGGTGCCGGTGACGATGAAGATTTTCCCAATCAGCGGCTTTGCATCAAAGCCGGTTGGGATGGTGCGGATGACTCGATTGAGATTCAGGTATTCCCTTACCTCGTCTTCATCCAATAGGTAGCTGATGTTGCCGCCGTTGCGCTCGTCCCAGCCTAAGCGGTACATATTGGCGGTGGTTTCCATCATTTCCTTTACAAAAGTTGCAGTCAGAATGTCTTTCATATCTTATCCTCTCCCAAGCAAAACTTCTGCTTCATATTTCTTTACGGAGTCCAGCCACTGACCGTCTCCGGGAACGCCGCAGCGGCGGCAGTATTCGTCCCAGATTTCCCCAAAGGGCATGGTTTTCAGCTCCTCCTGCCGCACCAGCAGCTCGGTGAAGCTGCCGCCGTCCTGCAGAGCCGTCATGTCCGGGGTAACAAGGGCATACAGCAGGGCCTTCTGCAAATTTCGGAAACCCACCGTCCAGGCAGCGATGCGGTTAATGGAGGCATCAAAATAGTCCAGCGCGATCTTCACCCGGCCGTCAAGACCACCGCAGCGGACGATCTCTTTGGCAATCTCCCTTGTCTCGTCGTCAAACAATACCACATGGTCGGAGTCCCAGCGGATAGGCCGAGTGATGTGCAGAGCGATCTCCGGGAAGAAGGTCAGAAGCGCCGGAATCTTGTCGCTGACCACCTCGGTGGGGTGGTAGTGGCCGTTATCCATGAGGGGGATGCACTTATCTTTGTTCATGGCGGCATAGCTCAGGGCGAACTCTGCGCTGCCCACGGTGTAGGCCTCCACGCCGATGCCGAACACCTTGCTCTCCACGCAGGGCTTCACAAGGTTAAAATCGTAAGGCTCGGAGAGGATTTCATCGATTGCCTCTTTATAGCGCATTCTCGGCCCCGTCCGGTCGGCGGGGATGTCCTTAAAGCCGTCCCCCGTCCAGATGTTCATGATACAGGGCTGCCCCAGCTCCTCGGCGAGATACCGGGAAATGCGGATGCAGGCCTTGCCGTGGTCGATCCAGAACCGGCGGGTTTCCTCATTGGGGCTGGACAGGGTCAGCGGGTCGCATTTGGGGTGGGAGAAGAAGGTAGGGTTAAAGTCGCAGCCCAGCCCCCGATCCCTGCAGAAGTCCACCCATTTTTGAAAGTGCTTCGGCTCCAGCCTGTCCCGGTCGGCCCACTGACCGTTCTCAAAAATGGCGTAGCTGGCGTGAAGATTCAGCTTTTTCCTGCCGGGGCAGAGCTTCAAAACCTCATCCAGATCCGCCATCAACTCCTCGGGGTTTCTCGCCCGCCCGGGGTAGTTGCCGGTGGTCTGGATGCCGCCGGTAAGGGGCTTAGTGGGGTCGGTGTCAAAGCCCCGGACGTCGTCCCCCTGCCAGCAGTGCAGGGAAACGGGGACGGTTTTCAGCGTTTCCATGGCTTTGTCCACATCGATGCCGATGTGCTGATAGCGTTTTTTTGCTTCCTCGTATCCCATGTTTATTCCTCCAGTTGTATTTTCAGATTGCCAAGAGCGGTGGCTTCAATGGGCAGAGCCACCACCTGTTTGCCGGTGGCTTCCTCTGTCAGGCGGTTGAGAAATGCGTTTTTTGCCCCGCCGCCGACGATATAGAGTCTTGTATAGGTTCTTCCGGTGTTGGCTTCCAGCTCCCGGATTGCTTTTGCGTAGCTCTCTGCCAGAGAGCGATAGGCACAGCGGAAATAATCCGCTTCCTCCATGGGAACCCCCAGTGTTTCATCAAAGGCCGCCTTCATGCTCCGGGGGGCAAGAAACGCCTGAGCATCGGCATCCACAGTTTGGCCAAAGGTGCTGTTCTCCGCTTCCTGTACGATGCGGGAAAAGTCTCTGTCCGGGCACAGCTCCCGTTTCAGCTCGTTGACCAGCCACATACCCATAATGTTCTTCTGGTAGCGGTTGTAGCCCACGCCGCCCTCGTTGGAGTAGTTGGCTTCCATGCTGCCTGCATCTGTAATGGGCTCCGGGGTCTTGACCCCCAGCAGGCTCCATGTCCCGGAGGACAGGTAAAGCGCATCTTCCTCCATGGGAATCCCCTCCACGGCGGAGCCGGTGTCGTGGGTGGCACAGAGCATGACCTTTATGCCCTTATACTCCCCGATTACCGTTCCCGGCTGCTGCAATTTGGGAAACAGATTCGCCGGCAGCCCCAGACGGGAAACGATCTCCCGGTCGATTTCCAGCGTATCCGCATTTACCAGTCCCGTGGTGGTGGCGTTGGTAAATTCCTTTGCCTTGACCCCGCAGAGCCTGTACAGGAGATATTCGGGTATCATCAGAAAGTCCGTGACCCCCTCCAGCCGTCCCGCCAGCATGTCGGCATAGAGCTGATAGACAGTGTTAAAGGGCTGGAACTGGCAGCCGGTCCGGCGGTACAGTTCGGAAAAGGGAATAACTTCGTGAACCTTTGGGATGACCGCCTCTGTGCGGCTGTCCCGGTAGGCATAGACGGGGAGAACTTCCTCGTCCCCTTTCATAAGGACGTAGTCAACGCCCCAGGTGTCGATGGACAGGCTCCCAATGTCATACTGCTTTTTTGCTTCTGCGATGCCCGCTTTCACATGGGATAAAAGCGCATCCACATCCCAGATAAGATGCCCGTCCTGTTCCGTTACGCCGTTGGGGAAGCGGTAAACCTCTCTTGTCTGGATTTTTCCGTCCTCAAGCCAGCCAACAATATGCCGCCCGGAGGAGGCACCGATATCAATGGCAAGACCATAGTGTATCATCCATCCACCTCCCCTTTGATGTTTGTGATTTCCTTGATTGCCCGGTCATAGGCATCCGTTGGAAGCCGGAACAGAGCCGTCTTGTACCGCAGGTCTGCCAGAGATTTGGACATCGCCTCCGCATCCTTTTTGTCCGTTTCCTGCACCGCACCGGGCAGAAACTTGTCCAGTATTGCTGCCGCTCTGGGATCATCCAGCAACCGTTCCATCGGAGTATCCTCCCGGTACAAGGCCCGATAGTCCCGCTGTGTCCGAATCGTGTATTCAAAGACGCCGGCGTCCACCACCAACGGTTCCTGCTCCGGCAGGCAGACGGTGGCCTCACAGCCAAAGGGAATCTCGAAGTGGAAAGACAGGCTCCCGTCCCGGTTAATTTCCCATGCCGATACATATTTCCCGGATGCGGAGTCGAAGGTGCAGGACAGTTCTCCCAGCCGAATATCGGGCTTCGGTGCCAGCCGCACGCTTGTAAATCCGGGGGCCACGGGCTGAATCCCCGCACAGTGGCGGTACAAAAACTCCGTTACCGCACCGTAAGAGTAGTGGTTCAGGCTGTTCATGCCGCTGCCGCTGACAGTCCCATCCGGCAGCACAGAGTTCCACCGTTCCCAGATTGTGGTCGCCCCCAGATTGACGGCATACAGCCATCCGGGAAAGCCTTCATTGCACAGCAGGTCATAGGCAATGTCTGCCATGCCGTTGTCCGCCAGTACCGTATTCATCATGGTAGCGCCTACAAAACCTCCTGTGAGGTGGCGGCAATCTTTTCTGAAGCGGTTTTGAAACGCTTCCCTTGTTTTCTCTCTGTCCGGACAAAGGTCAAATCGCAGTGCCAGCAGATACGCAGTCTGGGTATCAATAGCCAATCGCCCTGTCGGCGTAAAGTATTCCTCTAAAATCGCCTTGCGGATATTTTCAGCAAGCCGGTCATACTCCACTGCTTCCGGCAGTTCCAGCACCCGGGCAGCTTCCGCCACAATGGCGGCGGAAGCAAAGTAGTATACAGAGGAAATAAAGTGGACATCGGTCCTGCCGAATCTGCTCTGCGGGGTAGCGCCGTCCAATGCCAGCCAGTCCCCAAACTGGAATCCGAAATCCCAGAGATATTTTTCTCCACGGGTCTCATCCTGCCTGCGCACACAGTCCACCCATTCCCGCATCAGAGGATAGTGACGACGCAGCGCATCGGCATCCCCGTAAGCGGTATAAAGGTTCTGAGGCAGAAATGTGGCAATATCACTCCAGACTGCAGCGGTCAGGCCGGGGAATTCATTGGGGAGATAGATTGCAACCCTCCCGTCATTTCGCTTCTGGTCAGTACGCAGATCCCGGCAGAACTTGTCGTAAAACGCCCGGGTATCCATAAGCCACGATGCGGTGGAAGAGAATACCATGGCATCCCCGCACCAGCCAAGCCTCTCGTCCCGCTGGGGACAGTCCATGGGCATATCCACAAAATTGGATTTCAGACCCCACAGGGTGTTTTCGTGGAGACGGTTGATTTTTTCGTTTCCGGTGGCAAGATAACCCGTCTGTTCCATTTCGGAGTAGACTGCCCGCCCCAGAAACAGCGCGGGGTTGATGTCTGCAAGGCCGCTGACCTTTACATAGCGGAAACCAAAAAAGGAAAAATGGGGGCGGATAGTCCGCGGCTTTCCGTCGGAGATGTAAGTAAACACCGACCTCGCCGTTCGATAGTTCTCATGGTAGAAATTACCGCCCTGCAAAATTTCTCCGAATTCCAGCGTCATCACAGTCCCTGCGGGGATTGTCTGCCTGCACTCCACATATCCTGCAAAATTCTGGCCGAAGTCCAGCACCGTTTCCCCGGCGGGGGTGCGGATAAGTTCTTTTACCGGCAGGGATTCCATTGCGTGCAGGGGCGGGGAATACCGTTCTGTCAGCTTGCCGGGGGCTTCAATTAGAGCCGCCTGCTTCCAGAGCGCTGGTTTCTTCTGGTAGTCCTGCGTTTCGCCGTCATAAATGTCGGAAAGAGTCACAAAGCTGCTCCGCACTTCCCAGCATTCGTTGGTGGCTATGACCTCACGGCTGCCGTCCGCATACCATAGGTGCAGCTCCGCAATGAGGGCGAAGGGTCTCTCCGGGTGCGCCTGGCAGGAAAGACCGAATTTTCCCTGATACCAGCCCTTGCCAAGCAGCACAGAAAGCTCGTTTTCTTCCTGCAAAAGGCTCGTCACATCGTAGGTACAATACTGAAAATGCTCTTTGTAATCATTGATAAAGGGCGCCAGCAGGTCGTCTCCCGCTTTTTTGCCGTTCAGATATGCTTCAAACAGTCCCAGCCCACAGATGTACAGCCGCGCCCGCCTCACCTTCCCGGACAGGGCAAACTTCTTTCGGTATTCCGGGTGGAAATCCTCCGCTTGAGGAATGCCAATCCACCTGCCCTGCCACGGCTCTGTGAGCTTGGCAGTTTCAAAACAGCAGACATCCTTTGCCATTTCTCCGGTATCCGAGGTGACGGTCACCCGGCAGAAATAACGGGTATAAGGCGCAAGGGGCATATCCAGCTTCACGCCCAGACCGGAAAGCTCTGCCCCTTCACGGCAAAACAGGAGTGTGCCAAAGTCCTCCTGCTCCGACACTTCCACGCGGGCGTTCCTTTGCTTTTTTCCGCTGGCATTTTTAACCTTCCAGGATATCGTGACAGAATCAAAACGGTATCCCACCGGGTTATTCATTCCGTTGATTTTCAATGCATACAGTTCCATTTCGGCCCTCGCTTTCAATTCTTTTCAGCAGCCGCAGAATATTGCCGCCGCAGCGTCGAACATCCTCCGGGTTCATCTTACCGGTTTCCAGATCGGCAAGCAGGTAATCCAGATCCCGTTTTGAGCCGGGCATGATGAGATCGTTGCCCGCCCGGATGCAGTCACTGGCGTAGCAGCAGTCATATTTTTGCCCCTGATTGCTGCCCGGGACACCGGTGGTGCCCCAATCCGTCATCACTATGCCGTCAAAGCCCCACTCCCGGCGAAGGATATCCGTCAGAAGGTCATGGTCGCAGGCTGCGTGAACGCCGTTGATGAGATTCAGCGCAGTCATCACCGTGGCGGGCTTGCTCTTTTTCAGGCAGATCTCGTAGCCGCGCAGGTAAATCTCCCGCAGGGCACGCTCGGAGACATGGACATTGTGGAAATTGCGGTTGGTTTCCTGATTGTTGGCGGCAAAATGCTTGATGCTGACACACTTGCCCGGGCGGCTTTGAACACCGTTTGTAAGGGCGGCGGCACATACGCCTGTCAACAGCGGGTCTTCGGAAAAGTACTCAAAATTTCGTCCGCAAAGGGGATTGCGTTGGATATTCATGGCCGGGGCCAGCCAGATATCCACCCCCAGCAGCTCCATTTCTGCTGCAATCAGCTCGCCTGCCTGATACAGCAGCTCCGGATTCCAGCTTTGTGCCAGCATAGACGCAACCGGCAGGGCGGTACAATACTGATACCGGGTCACGCTGCCGGACAGGTCAATCGGCGCCGTGTCTGCGGTGATCAGCTTGCTGAAAATCGGGTCCTCTCCGGGATCGCTGAGGTAGTCGCCGTTCTTTTCGTGCAGGATCGGATTGACACGAATTCCCGCAGGGCCGTCCACCATGGTGACAGAGGGAACGCCCTTATCTGCAAGAGAAGAAGTTGTTTCCCCTGCCGCTCCGGGCAGTCCCTGGGAGAAAGTGCCAACCACCGTAACGGCAGACAGGTCGATTCTCGCCGCACCGATGCAAAGGGTGGTAAGCTCTTTGTCTGTCAGCGCCCCGAAATCATCGGCGGACTGCTCGGTATAGTCGTGATGAACCGTCCCAAATGCTCCGGGGGCAAGCTGCAGAACAGGAAGCTTTTTCGGAAAGGAAAAGTACCGGGTATTCCCGATTTCCTCGACCTCCTCGCCTCGTAGTTTATTTTCACACTGCTCCGTGATAATTGTTTGCGAAACACAAATGACGGCGCAGGGTGTCGTACTTCTGGAATTCGTGCCACAGAGCAGACAATATTCGCCCTGTTCAATCAGCCATGCTGCTTTCGCCTCGTTGTAAACCGCAAGCAGTTCGCCATCGAAGTTCAGCGTCAGTGCTTGTTCTTCTCCGGGCGCCAGCAGCTTTGTCTTTTCAAACGCTGCAAGACTCTGATACGGTTTTCCAAGGCCCGGGGCTTTCGGTGCGGCATAAAGCTGCACCACCTCTTTTCCGGGATGGGCTCCCGTATTTTTCACAACGACACGGACGGATACCTGATTTTCCCGGAGCTCTGCGCCTTGTATGCTGAGAGCAAAGGTTGTATAGGAAAGCCCGTAGCCGAAGGGATACAGCACCTCTTTCCCCAGAGAATCGAACCAGCGGTAGCCAACGAAGACCCCTTCCTTGTAATAAGAGTCATATCTATCTCCAAATTCACCGGCAAACGGGTAATCCGCATACTCCACGGCCCAGGTTGCCGTCAGTTTGCCGCAGGGAGTTTCCCTGCCGGACAGTATCGTTGCGACGGCATCGCCGCATCCGCTGCCGCCCTGCCCCATGAGAACGATTGCGCCGGGTAGGTTTTTCACCGGAGCCAGTTCCACCACTCCGCCCACATTCAAGAGCAGGACGAACCTCGGATACCGCTCTGCCAGCAGGGTAATGTCGCTGATCTCCTGTTCGCTCAGAGAATAGTCTCCGGGAATTGCTCTGCGGTCTGCGCCCTCTCCGGAATTCCGGGACAGCACATAGACTGCCGCATCCGCCGGATATGGGATAAGCTTTTCCTCCGTCAGGCCGGGGAACGAGGGCGGGACAAAGGGATTGGACATCATGGCAATCAGCCCCGCAAACGCGCCGGCCTTTGCGTGCTCCCGAACGGAGGCGTCGTAGGTAAGCTGAGCGTCCTGCAAAATCCGGTCGTACTCGGTCAAAACCTCCCCGGTCACAACGAAGTATCCGCTGCGGATAAGGCCCTGTTCCACTGTCACAAAATTTCGGACATTCACATCCCCGGAGCCGGTTCCCCCCTTGACGGTGTGCCGTGCGCCGCTTCCGTACAGGGCAATGGTACTTACACGACCGTCAAAGGGCAGCACACCCTTGTTTTCCAGCAAGACAATGCCTTCTACGGCAATGCGGGTGGACAGTTCCCGGTTCGTTTTTTCACGGGCTGAAGGACTGGCTTTTGTTGTTGCCATTGTATTTTCATGAATCATAAATTCCCTCACGCTTTCTTCCAATAAGCCATATCGAAGTAGCCTAACTCTGTTTCAGCTCCCCTTGTCAGGCACAACAGCTTTCCCGCAAAGGGAATGAAAAATTTCCTTTTCGCATGGGGCAGGTCATGCTCAATCGCGTCTATCATGGTATGCAGATGCCCTTTGGGGAGCGGGCAGCGGTCGTGGGCAGAATATGCATAATCAAAGGGCGCGTTTTCCAGTAGCCGCAGCCGATTGCAAAATTCATCCAGCGGCACCGTTCCCGAAATTCCATACAGCAGCCGCCGGGTAAAGGTATCCCCGGAAAGCAGAATCCGGGTGTTCCTGTCCAACAGGAGGATGCTTCCCAGCGTGTGCCCGGGAATATGGATCACATCCAGCAGCCTGCCGCCCAGGTCGATGGTGTCGCCGTCTGCAAGGATGTGAATCACCGGCAGGGGTTTTACCTTCCGCATACCGATGCCCTTGCCTTTTAACAAAGGAATATCTGCACTGTGAAGCCAGACTTCGGGAAAATCCTCCAGATGATACACATGGTCAATATGTCCGTGGCTGAGAACCGGGAATACAGGCCGATCGGTCAGACTCCGGACATAGTTCACAACCCCCGGTTCGTTGACAGCCAAATCAAACAGCAGCGCCTTTTCATCCCCGACCACCAGATAGGAATTAGCGGTGGCTCTGCCGGGTTTTAAGGAGCGGCCGTCGCTGTTCGGCCCACTGATATCCGAGGAGATCAGAAATATCCCCTCTGCCACCTGTGCGTGAAAAAGCATGACCTTACTCCTTTCTGCCGAAGCGGTCAAAGGTATAGGTTCCGCTTCCTGTCTGCGTGACGCCTCCGCCCCATTCGATTGCTGCAGTCACACCGCAGGGAATGGTGACCGACAGTTCATCCTCATTTACAGAAATGCGAATTTCCCCGTTTTCCGAGCAAAAGGTTCTGTCCAGTGAAGTCAACCCGCCCAGCAGCCGGGGGGCAATGCGAACTTTTGTGTAGCCCGGTTCTTCCGGCTGCAGCCCCGCAATGCGGCGGGCAATAAAGTCATCCACGCATCCAAAGGCGTAGTGGTTGAAGCTGACAAAGCGGCCTCCCTTTTTCGCATCGTCCGCATCCCATGCTTCCCAGATCGTGGTGGCGCCGTGGTCTGTTTCATAGAGCCATCCGGGTCGCCTGGACTGCCAGAGAACAGTCTCTGCCAGTGCGTTTTCTCCCAAATCCATCAGAACATCCAGCAGAAACGGCGTTGCCAAAAATCCGGTATCCAGGCAGTTCCCGTGCTGTTGGATAAGTGTCACAAGCCTTTGCCGATACTCCTCTTTCAGTTCCTCCGGCACAAGGTCAAAGGCAAAAGCCAGTACATATCCGCCCATAAGGTGCTTTGGCAGCAGATCTGCACGGAGAATTCCGTTTTGAATTGCTCTGCGCATTTTCTCGGACTCTTCCCGGTAACAGGCTGCTTTATCTTTATCTCCCAGCACTTTTGCAATGTCTGCCAGGTAGCGGATGGTCTGGTAACCAAAAAACGGGGCTGCATAAAAAGCAGATTCTTCACAGATGCCGTACTGCCGGCCGGTGTTGTCCGGGCGGGAGGGCACCAGCCATTCACCGAAGTGAAAGCCGGTGTTCCAGAGATATTGGTCGTATTCATACGGGATGTTCATGCTGCCGCGTTTTTCTTTTGATCTGCGCAGGATGTAGTCGCCCCAGCGGCACATGGCGTCATAGTTTTCCCGCAATACAGGGATATTCCCGGTGCTCTGATACATGGCATAGGGCACCCAGACGATGGCGTCCGACCACCCCGCCACCCCGGTGGGCTTTGTGTCTCCAAATACCTTGCAGGCGTCCAAAATCACAGAATGGTACATCTTTGCATAAGGGGCTGTAACCATGATTGCGCCGTCCTCTGCCTGTTCATCCCGCAGGGCGGCAAGCCAGCTTGTAAAAAATGGTGTCACATCCTCATTCAACAGCGCTGTGGGCGCATAAATCAGCATATCTCCCGTCCACCCTGCCTTTTCCCTGGTGGGGCAGTCGGTAGGAATCGACATCATATTCCCGGCCTGGGACCAGCGGACATTCTGATACAGCCGGTTCAGCCGTGCATCAGAGCAGTGAAAGCTGCCGATATTTGCTTTCTCTGTGGTCAGAAGCACCGCTGTGAAGTCCTCTTTGCGGACAATATCCAGCCCGGTCACCCGAAGATAGCGGAAGCCATGGAAGGTGAACAGTGCCTCGTGGACAAAGGGCAGATCCCCCGTAACAACCACATCCCGCTGTGGGGCGAACATGGTGTTCAGGTAGTTTCCATCGCAGTCGAGCTCTTCAAAATATTCCAGCGTTACGGTTGTCCCCCGCGGGGTGTTCAGCAGAACCCGGGCACGCCCGGCGAGCACCTGCCCGAAATCGACAATCCACTCCCCTTTGGGGGAACGAAAAACTCTCCGTGCAGGAAGCTCTGCCACCGGCCGAATAGGATCCATGGGCTGGGCCCTCAGAATATTCATGGGGTAATCCCGAAGAGCCACCGGCTGCGGGATCTGCTGCCTCTGCGTAAAATCCTGCTTTTCGCCCTGAAACAGGTCAGAGCAGAGAATATAGGACAGCTCGCAGCTTTCGGTGCCGTCGCTGATGATATGCTCCCGGGTGCCGTCCTCATACCAAAGTTCCAGCTGAAAAAGAACGCCGGGGGCTGCGTGGGGATGTTTTGCAACAGGGCTGGCAAAGGCACTGAAGTACCAGCCGTCGCCTACATACATTTCCATCATGTTGTCCCCGCTGCGAAGCAGCGCTGTCACATCGTAGGTCTGGTAGTAGAGCCGATGGGCGTAGGAGGTAAACTCCGGTGCAAACTCCCGGTCATCCGGTCGGCGATCATTGATCTTAATCTGATACACGCCGTATGCTGTGGAATACAGCCTGGCGCGGACGGGTTGCTGCGGCAGTCGAAAACTCTTCCGGAACAGCACCGGTGCGCAGGAAGCGCCGATGGGATAATCCGGGTCGGGAACCCGCTCCAGCGTGCTTTCCGCCCACCGGGCCTTCCAGTCCTCCGTACAAAGGAACGCCGTTTCAAAGTCTGCGCTCGCCGCCGCACATTCCCCGTGATTATCCCAAACGCGAACCGTCCAGCGGTATTCCGTGCAGGAATGCAAGGGTGCGCCCGCATAGTCTGCAAAGCTGCTTTGGGAAGAGGACACCGCCCCGCTGTCCCAAACGACTTCTTTCGTCTGCACATCCTCCACGGTCAGCCGGTAGGCCTGCTGGGTCACGTTTTTTCTGTCGCTGCGATACTTCCAGCCGAAATACGGGACACCGTCGATCCCCAGCGGGGCGGTTCGGTGATTGGTTTTCAAATCAAATAGTTTGAGCATAGTTCCTCCGCCTTTTCAAAACGCGCCCGTGAAAGCCCACAGGCGCGTTTGCAGTGCATTTAATATTTTCTGGAAAGCTGTGCCTCGCATTCCTCACGGGTAATTTCGCCCGCATTGCATTTTGCCATCAGGGCAACATCCTTGTCCTTCAGTTTATAGAAAACCATGACCAGAACGCTGAGGATTGTACCGATTGCCGGAATCAGCATATAAATGATCCACAGAGAATCCAGCGCGCCCTGCGTCTGGGTTACATTGAGTGCGGCCAGTTCCTCAAAGCTTTCCGCTTTTACAGGCACCCACTCGGAAAGACCCAGCAGGAACAGGCCCAAAGAGGCCGAGATGCTGCTGCTGAGCTTATTGACAAAGGCGTTCAGCGAGAAGAAGATGCCGGAGCAATCCTTGCCGGTTTTGTAGCGGGTGTACTCTATGGTGTCCGGAGTGAAAAATGTCTTTGCAATCTGGGAAATATTGCCTGGCATAGCCTGAAGCACCAGAAGCACGGTGATCATCGCAAAATTATGATAGCCGCTGAAGTAGATTAAGGAATAGATTCCTGCCCCCAGCAAGCCGCATACCAGGAAGACTTTTTTCTTGCCGAATTTACGGCACAGCCGGTCTGTATTCAACTGAGCGATGGTCTGCGGAATAAATGCAATGGCAATCGGTATAATCAGAATAAGAGAATTGCCATAAAGGTAAAAGGATGCGTAGGTGCCAAGAGAACCGCCGGTTTGCAGGCCGGTATACAGCAGAACACTTACCAAAATAATAAACACATACTTGTTTGTCTTGATGCAGCCAAGCATATCCTTAAAGGAATAGTGCTCTGCGGACTGTGCTTCCTCCGTATTCTTCAGTTCGGCGTTGTGTTCTTTGACCTTGGTTGCAAGGGGAAGCATCATAAAGAAGAACAGCACCGAGGAAACCAATGCCACTGCCTGAATAGGCAGGCCGACATGCTCGCTGATGAGCACCGTCCAGATAACACCTGCCAGCATGGTAAATATGCCGGCAAGAATGCCCTTATTCTTGAGGATGGTATCTCTTTCTTCCATATTATCGGTCAGTGAAACAATCATGGAGTTCATGGGCACCTCCACCAGCGTGTAGGTGAAATCATACAGCAGGTAGGTGACAGTGAACCAGATCAGCTTTACTGCTTCCGGCGCATTCTGGGGCATCAGGAAGAAGATAACGGTAAAAATCGGGAACAGAAAGAAGGTCGCCCGATACCAGGGCAGATATTTGCCCTTTCCTGCCAGCTTTCCCAGAAGTTTGCTTTTCTTGATATCCAGCTTGTCGATGAAAAATCCAAAAATAATATCGTCAAAGGCATCAATGATCTTTACTGCCAGAATCGCAGCAGAAACCTTAATCAGGTCAATTCCCTGAAACAGCAGGAACAGGGTCATCATCGCTGTAACGATGTATCCTTCCAGGCTGCGGCCGATGTCGCCAATATAGTAGTTGATACGCTCTGTCCTTGTGGTTCGCCAGCCTTCGGGCTGGGGCTTCTGATTTTTTGCCATGATGTTTCCCTCCGTTTTTAATATGGCATCTGCGTCCGTTCGCAGATGGTTTTTCCGGTCTTTTTATCTACCTGTACCACCCGGATGGCTTCCGGCGCAACGCCATGTTCCACCCAGTTTATAAGCGCCTTTATGCCGTCGGTCTGGGTGATACCCGGGCCGTTGCCGACACAGTTGCCGTGATTATCTCCGGGGGTAATGTAGAGCCGGCAGAACGCATCCACCTGTTCTTTTCCACCAAAAATTTTTACCATCCGCTCATAATAGTCGATGGTTCCCCGGGTGGGGATCAAGGGGTCGTCCCAGCCGTGGTCGATCATCAGTTTGCCGCCGTGGGCGGCAAAGGGCCGCAGATCTGCATTATCAATGTTGCAGGTGGGAAATTTTTCGCTGCTGGCGTCAAAAAGCGGCTCCAGCTCTTCCATGGTAATTTTGTCAAAGTTCTGCTTCGGGTCACCCGTGACCCACCGGGCCCAGATATCTGCAAGAGGGAAAGGCTTGGGCCATTTTTTGAACAGGGGATAGTAAAACCAGCCGATGGGGATGATTTTGTTCCAGTTTTTCTGCCCCGGCTGAAAACCGAACCAATAGGGGGTGCCGTCCTTACGCCGGGGACCTTCCCATATTTTCCGCATGATTTCGGCATCGGTCTGGGTAATGACGCCCGCTTTGCTTTTCTGACCGACCAGAGTAAAGGGGTCAAATTTCACCGGATGCTGCTCCAGACGATAATAGGCGTCCGGGCCGCCTACGGAAGCTTGCAGGGCATCGGCAAAGTATTCCAGCTTTTTGGGGTGCAGCGGATACCCGTAGGAACGCATCACCGCCTGTGGCCAGAAGCCGCAGATGATGAATTTTGCCCAGTTAATGGCTGGGCAGCAGGCCCAAATTCCGTCATAGTCCTCCGGGAACTCCTGCGCTTCCGCCATGCTCTGCCGCCCGCCGCCGCTTCCGCCGTTCATGTAGGAGTACTTTACGGGACGGTCATGGAGAATTTGAGCCACAGCCTTGCCGAATACCGTCATATTGTGGGTACTTCTGGCACGCCAGTTTTCAATTCTGTCCCAGTAGATTTCGCCGGTTTTCTGATTTTGCCCCCAGTTATTACCGTAAGCCTCGTTGCCGGCGTCGGTGATGGCTGCGGTGAAGCCGTTGATGAGAGCGTAGGGAATCGTCCAGCCCCGGCTCACATTATTGGGCACGGTAATGTGGCTGTAGCTGCCGGTGCTGCTGCCGCCCCCCGCCGTCCCGGCAAAGCGGTCATTCCAGGCAAGGGGGCTCCAGATGATGATGTTTTCCTCTGCCGTCCCGGTTTTGTGATTGATAACTACATGACAGAAGGGCGGCAGGCCCTCCAAGTCGGTTTTTGCCCACAGAAGCTTTACCAGAATATTAACATTGCTTTTGTATTTACCTGTGTCGTTGATCTCCGCCCGGGTGACTGTGAACTCTTCGCCGGGAAATCGGGCCTTCAGCGCTTTGGTCAGATAGTCCGCATTGCAGCGCCCGCGGATACCCGGGGTTTCCGATAGTCCGGAGGTATCAAAAAAATGAACATTGTCTTTTTCCAGCATCACAATTCCTCCATCCAGTGTGCTGCGGCTTCCACCCAGCCGCATAGTGGTGTGGCGCTGCCCAGGCCGAATCCATGTCCGCCGGTTTTTGCCTCAAAAATGCGGCATTTTTCGCCCAGTGCCATTTTCATGCCGTCCCCGTCCTTTTTTGAAACCGTGGGGTCATCCAACGCACGGGCAAGGAAGCAGGATGGGTAGCCCTCATCCGTATTGCGGCTGGCGTCATATGTTTGAATATCCCTCTCTGTAAAGCCGGCGCCAAACATTCCCATACACATATATTTTTTCACAGGCCCTTCCGGCACATTGGCCATGGTAATGAGAGGATATCCCAGAATCAGGCATTTCGGCTGGGGCAGCCCGTATTTTCTTGCACCCAGGTTTTCCGTCCCCCAGAGGGCTGCGGTATGGCCCCCTGCGGAAAAGCCGGACACTGCGTAGTCCTGCGGGTCAACGCCAAATTCATCGGCATGGCCGCGGATATACCGCCATGCCGCCGCCAGGTCCTCCAAAGGCTGCGGCATTAAGCCGTGAACAAAACTCTCCTGCACCGCGGTGCGGTAGTTCAGGCAGAAGCAGGAATACCCAAGCTCATTGAGCCTTGCCGCCACCGGGAGCGACTCCACCATGGTGCACACCGCTCCGTAAGCACCGCCTGCCAGCAGAATGAAAAAGGTCTCGTGTTTTTTCTCCCGTGCGGGAAGAAAGGTCAGCTTCACCGCAGACAAGCGAGGATTCTCACCGCCATATACGGAACAGACCATGTATGGCGATTCCAGTCGCCGCAAGCCGTAAAGAATATCTTCTGCAAACCAGGTTGGATTCCTATCCTGAATCTGCGTCAGCGACAGAGAAGCATTTTCCGCAAAGAAATTTCCACCTGAAATCAGACTGTCCCGAATCGGTTTCAGATGTGCCGCATGATAGATTTCGTCCAACTGAGTACTTTCTGTAAATCCCATGATTTTGACCTCCTATCTGACAAAACACCGAATTCAAGCTTGACAAATCGCGGTTTCTTGTGTAAGATTGCTATGAAACAAGTGTAACACATTATTCAAAAAATGCAAGAAAAAAAGCGGCCCTTTCCCGCAAGTGAAACAAAGCCGCAAGGAGTGTAACAGATGACAGAGCGAAGAAACGAAGCTCACGATATGGTAATAGAAAGCCTGACCCAGGCGTTGCTGCAACTCATGGAGAAAAAACCGTTGAACAGGATTAATGTATCCGAGCTGTGCAGCCGTGCCGGTGTGGGACGGGTGTCCTTTTACCGGAATTTTGATTCCCTGGACGATATTCTCGTCCAGCATTTGAAAAAATGCACCGATGACTGGTGGCGGGACTTCATTCAAAGAGAAACAGATGACTTTTATACAAACTTTTGGCCGGAGCTTTTGGAGCAATATCGTAAAAACGGGCGTCTGATTCGTCTGCTGTACGAAAACGATGCGTCGCACCTCATCAAAGATCATATCTTTGCCTGTTGCCGCCCGGCAGAGGAAACCGGCGAGGAGGAAGCCTATGCCCGATCTGCACTGGCGGGAGCGCTGTTCGGCATGGTAGACGAGTGGATTAAACGGGGGATGGGTGCATTTCCGGAAAACTTCAGCATCCGAAAAATTGCCAATCTGATGCCGAAGTGAGAGCTTTCACCAAGAAGGAGTTGTAAGAGTTATGGGTCAAATCGATCAGACAGTCAGCGAGTATATCAAGAATAAAGAAATCTCCGGCGGAGCATTGCTGGTGCGCAAGGCGGGAGAGGTTGTCTATCAAAACAAGTGGGGCTATGCCGATGTGGCGGCAGGTGCACCTGTCGAATACGACTCCATCTACCGCATGATGTCCATGACCAAGCCTGTAACAGCGGTGGGTATTCTGAAATTGATGGATCGGGGGCTGATTACCCTGGATGACCCGTTGTCCAAATTCCTTCCGCAATTCAAAGATATGGAAGTTTGCGCCGATAAGCGATATGAGTTCAAGCCGGGAATGAATATGCTTTCACTGCTGCAAAAGCTGCTTTTTTTCCGAATGGACCGGGTGAAAACAGTCCCTGCTGACCGGGAAATCACCATAAGAGATCTGCTGAGCCATTCCTCCGGCCTTGCCCAGGGCGTAGTTGGGCTCATTGCCATGATGAAGGACAAGTCCGTAAGAGAGAGCCTCTCCCAGCAGGCAGATGTTTTTGGCAATTATGTACTGGATTTTCAGCCGGGGACCGGCACGGGGTATTCCCCACTTGCCGGCTTTGATATGCTGACCCGGGTCATCGAGGTGGTTTCCGGCATGGATGCGGCTTCGTTTTTCCAAAAGGAGATTTTTTCGCCTCTGGAAATGGCGGATTCCACCTTCTGGCCGACGGAAGCCCAGAAATCTCGCCTTGTCCACGCCTACAAGCGCAAAAAGGGAAATCTTGTGGATGTGACCGGAACAAAGGATGATATAGACGGGATGCTCCACCAGGGCCCCGGCTATATTGCCGGATGCGGCGGCCTGTTTTCCACCATTACGGATTACGACCGCTTTGTCCAGATGCTGGCAAACGGCGGCACATACAAGGGAAATGTCATTCTGAAACCGGAAACCGTGGAACTGATGCACACGGAAGCGCCTGCCATGCACCTGGAGCCGGACCCCGGACAGGTATGGGGACTGGGTGTAAAAATCCGGCAGGATCCGGAAAAGGGAAAACTTCCCGTCACAGCCGGTACTTACGGCTGGAGCGGCGCATTCGGCACCCATTTCTTTATCAGTCCGGCAGATAATCTCTCCTGCGTCTGGGTCACGAACCGCACCGACCTTGGCGGCTCCGGCTCCTACATCAGCGCCAAAATTGAGGAGCTGGTTTTTTCCGAGTTTGCAGGTGACCGGTCGTGATGCGTGTCGGTCTGATTTTGGAAGGCGGCGCCATGCGGGGGATGTATACCGCCGGCGTACTGGATGTATTTTTGGAACACGGAATCAAGGCAGACTGTGTTGTGGGCGTATCTGCCGGAGCGTTGTTTGGCGTGAATTTCCTGTCCGGGCAAAAGGGGCGTGTGATTCGCTATAATAAGCGCTTCAACGGAGACAAAAACTATATGGGCCTTCGTCCGCTTCTGCGGGAGGGGAACATTGTCAGCACAAAGTACGCCTATGAGGATGTCCCCCGCAGACTTGACCCCTTTGACGATGCGGCATACAAAAAATCCGGCGTCCCGTTCTACGCCGTTGTGACGAATCTGGAAACCGGGCTGCCGGAGTACATAAAGATCGACAGCGTCTTTGCCCAGATGGATGCTCTTCGGGCATCCGGTTCCATGCCGTTTGTGTCAAGACCGGTGATAATTGACGGAAAACCCTATCTTGACGGCGGCATTTCCGACAGCATTCCATTCCGCTTTGCCGAAAGCCTCGGCTGTGAAAAACGGATTGTCATTCTCACGCGGGATATGGAATACCGCAAAAAGCCCATGTCGCCTGCTCTGATTCGACTGTGGTTTGGAAAGAGCCCGATGGCTGAAAAGCTGCTGCATCGCCATGCGCTGTATCATCACACAATCGAAGAACTCAAGGAATTGGAAGCCGCGGGGAAAGCCCTTGTCATCCGTCCCTCAAGTCCCATACAAATTGGGCGGATGGAGAAAAATTCCGATATACTCCAGTCCGTTTACGACCTTGGCGTGAAAGACGGACTCGCAAGCCTTACCGCCGTTCAGAAATATCTATGCGGCGAAAAATGAACACAGGGATACGACTATGCAGCATAGTCGTATCCCTGTTCCGTTTTCTGCGCAGAAAATACCCTTGACAAATCTCGTCTCAACGCGAGCTTTTAACCAAATACGCACGAGATCATGGATACACAAACCTGAAAATTCTGGTGGATGACGGTTATACCGGGACGAACTTCAATCGCCCCGGCGTACAGGAGGGCTTTGAACTCGTCAAGCAGGGATTAGTGGGCTGCTGGCTCTGCAAAGACCTCAGCCGCTTTGGTCGTGACTATCTGACCGTAGGCCAGTACACCGACATCATCTTCCCCAGCTACGATGTTCGCTTCATTGCCGTCAACGACGGCGTGGACAGTCAGCGTGGAGACGGCGATGGATTCGCCGCAATCCGTAACCTATTCAACGAATGGTATCCACGTGACACCAGCAAAAAAGTCCGGGTCGTATTCCGTCAGAAAGGCACCAGCGGCAAGC
>OHBJ01000699.1_pt1 | contig 22349 bp, 24 predicted proteins | sample 1577241 | NCBI WGS metagenome assembly OHBJ01 (sample SAMEA3541594, study PRJEB24748) | human gut metagenome | biome: human gut; feature: human-associated habitat; material: faeces | place: China | collected 2012 | reverse complement strand
GATTTGAATCTATGCCCAATTAACAACCGTCAGGGAATTGTAATTGATGGTGAAGATTCAAAGGTTATTTGCAAAGACTAATTTGAAAATTCTGGTTTGTGGATGTAGAAAATACCCTCCCGACCATCATGGTCGAGAGGGTTTCGTGCGTCTACGGGATTATCCTTCAATATCAATTTTCAGTCCGGATTTTAGCTCCACAGTGAAGTGGTCCTCCCAGACGATGATTCGCTCGAGCCAGCGCTTTACCAGGGCCTCGTCGAAGGCTTTCAAGTGTGCGGGCTGCTGCTTGATGAAATCCTGCAGTTCATTGATGCGGGCAATCTGTGCATCCCTGGCCGCGGTGTCAACCGTGCATTTTTCTCGCTGTTCCCGGAGTTTGAAGATCTCGTCGGCAATCTCATCATAGGTCTCTTTGTTATTGGCTTTTTTGAGAAGCTCTTTCTGAAGCTCCTGCAGTCTTTCGTCAATGCCATCAGCGGTATTTTGCTGAGCACTACGGATCACCTTTGCAATGTTCTGCTGGTCTCATCCTCCAAGGCGGCAACAATCTTCTCCGGTATCTTCTCGCCGCAGGCAAGGTCCACCACCTGAACAGGGCCGGAGTCGACACTATAGCCAAAGAGTAATATTTCAAAATCAGGAGACTCGCAGTATCGATACACGCCGGTTTTCGGAAGCGGCACATCGCTGTAGGTCTCGATATCAATCGATAAGGTTTTCATAGATTGTCCTTTCTACCAAAAAGGTGGTGAGATTGCTCCCACCACCTCCTTGGATTTATTTTGATGAGCTTAATCCAGGAAATCGTCATCTTCTTCAGATACGAAATCAGACTCAGCACTTGCCTTACTACCAAGAGGCTCACCGTCACGAATCTTCTGCAGATTGTTAAGTCCACAGGCGATACCCTTGTTACCGGAGCTGTTGAATGCATAGAAGCTGATGCTGGCGCGACCATACACACCGGAGTAAACCTCGGAGCGAGTAAGAATCGGATTGCGATCTGCATCCACGATGCCAGGAGCAGAGGTTGCATTGGCATTTACGAAATAAGCATTGGCGTAGACCGGATCGTCCGGACGCTCCATGTCGCCATCACGAAGCGGAGTCTTGATGACAGAGAGGGCAGGTACAGACTTGCCATTGCCTTTGAGCTTGGCCTCGCCCTCCTTGTAAGCGGCCTCAATGGCAGCTTCAATCTTGGCGATGGTCTTGGTATCAGACTTCGGAATAATCAGAGATACGCTGTACTTCGGTGTACCTCCATTGATGGATTTCGGCTCCCAGACGTTGGCATAAGACCAACGAGTGTCAGGACCAGTGATTACCTTCATAGGATTGTTGATTTTTACATTCTTGTTCATTTAATTTTCCTCCATAAAATCAGTTTTTGCATTGTTCATTCTGAAGTAATGTACGGATAGCAGTGGTATGCCCGGCACGGGACTTCTCTGCTAAGACAGCTCGTACATCCTCAAGCTTCAGCTCCGGTTTCTTTCCTTCCTTGGCAGCAGGCTTCTCGACAGGTGCGCTGTCAGCAGTGCCACCAAACTGTTCTGCTAACCAGTTGGCTGCTCCATTAATAGCAGCGGCTGCACTGCGCAGCTCTTCGATGGTCATAGCCATATCGCTCATTTTGCTCATAGCGACGTTCTCCTTTCTCTGATTGTCTTTGCTGTGCGAGGATTGTCATGTTTCTCGCCATTCTTGCGGATACGTGGGAGATTGCATTCAGTACTGCAATCAGCTCTGTGTCGTTACCGCCTGAATCGAAGTTGGACTTCTTCATGTGCTTCACCTCCGTTTCTGTGATGGTTAAGGCTTGTTGTTTCGTGCCTTACACCTTCCACTGGAGATGAGTGGCGGATTTGAGCGGAGAAAAGTTGAAAAAATATAAAATCCCTCCGGGCATCGGTTGATGGCATGCCAAGAGGGATGAATTGCTACATACGATATGTAGGATTAATGGCCACGGACCTTACGGAGCTCCGTGCGGATCTTCTTCATCTGATCAGCGAAGGTACGCTGCGGGCGACCGAGCTTTTCAGCGATTGCACGATCTGAGATCTTGTAATTATCAAGCCAGCACTGAATGATGGTATCAGCATCCGGATCGAGCTCACGCAGTCTGGCAAAAAGCTGCTCCAACAGCATACGGTCGGCGATGACTTCCTCCATAGGTTTACTGCGGTCGGAAATATAGTCGCCGAGGGTGCCGCTGCCATCTGAGAGAGGTTGATCCAGAGAGGTGATGTCTCCAGCAGCGTGATATTCACAGTCAAGGCAGTCGCCATCGCATCTCCATATGAAGTGATATGGGCACCTGCACCTGCCGTGATCCTGCTCCTTGTGGCGAATGCGGTCGGCTTCCTTATAAAATGAATTGTGCTGTTCCTTGGTGACCGGGACCTTTTCGCCGGTGCTGCGAACGTAAATAAAGTAAGTCTTCTGATTGTCATTGTTTTGCATAATGAAAGCCCTCCTTCGGCTTTTGCCGAAATGGAGAGCTCCAGACATGCAAAACCAGACCACAGGCGTGAGGGCATACCGAAGGATTACTCCATTTCGGCTGCACCTCACTTCCGGTGATCGGTACAGTGTTTGATTGTCGTCGGTAGTCACGTGGAACCGGAAACACCCTGCGCAGATGGCTCCCACGTGCTAAAGCAAGTATGCCATTTTTGGGGATCGGAACCTCAGACACAGGCATGTCCGTTTTTGCAGTGCTGATGGGCAGAAATGAGAAGGCCAAGATGAGCTTTACATTGAAAAACGGGCAAAAAAAGGCCGGACATAGTTGTGTCCGGCATGGAAATTTGAGAACGCACAAATAAAAAATAATATCAACAAATAACAGAAAACTATTGAAAAAACATATTTATGATTTATAATAAAATAGATGAGTTGTATTCAGATTCAAATTACGAGGTGAGAGCATGGAAGAAATCATGAATGACAAATGGATAGGCATAGATGAAGCTGCGGAATATTTAGGAATCAAAACAGTCACTCTTCGTAGCTGGATCAGAAATGGCAAAGAAGATTTGCCTGCTCAAAAAATCGGGAAACAGTGGAAGTTTAAAATTTCCGAACTCGATGAATGGGTTAAGAGCGGTAAAAGCGCTGACTGATTCATGAGGAAAATCAAAGAAAATCATTAGACAAGGAGCAGACAAAGATGGCTGTCAAGAAAACGCAATTATATGCATCGCTGTGGGCGAGCTGTGATAAACTTCGCGGAGGTATGGATTCCTCAGAGTATAAAGACTATATCCTGACACTTTTATTCATGAAGTATGTCACTGATAAATTTAAGAATAAAGGAGCATATGAAGACATTAAGGTCTTTGATAAGGCACATGATAAAGATCCAGATCCAGAGAAGCGAACGGGCTGCTCTTTTGACGACTTTATTGCTCTGAAGGGAAAAAAGAACATCGGCGAGGGCATGGATAAAATCATAGCTCGCCTTGCTGACGAGAACACTGACCTGAAGGGTGTTATTGATATTGCTCATTTCAATGATGAGAAGAAGCTGGGAAGCGGTAAAGAAATGGTCGATAAATTGACTGATCTTATCTCTATCTTCCAGCGTCCGGAACTTGACTTCTCTCGAAACAAGGCAGAAGGTGATGACATCATCGGTGATGCCTACGAGTATCTAATGCGTAAATTCGCTACAGAGAGCGGAAAGAGCAAGGGACAATTCTATACGCCTGCAGAGGTTTCCAGAATTCTTGCTAATGTAGTAGGCATTAGTTACTGCACGGATGCCAGCGCCACGGTATGCGATCCGGCTTGTGGTAGTGGTAGTTTGTTGATTCGGGCTATCGATGCAGCGCCATTTCCAATTATGGGTTATGGTCAGGAAAAAGAAAGCACAACAGCTGGTCTTGCTAAGATGAATGCTGTTCTGCACCGTAAGGCTGAAATTATCATCAAGAGCGGTAATACATTCTCAAATCCGCAGTATATGGATAAATCGGATAACTCTGTACTTGAGCGTTTTGATTACATAGTGGCAAATCCGCCTTTTTCCATGAAAAACTGGCGCGATGGAATTGCAGGTAAAGAATATGGTCGGTTTGAGGGCTATGGGGATATGCCTCCGGAAAAGAACGGAGATTATGCTTGGCTTATGCATATTCTTAAAACTTTAAAGTCAAATGGTAAGGCTGCGGTTATTTTGCCTCATGGAGTCCTCTTCCGTGGAAACGCAGAGGCTACCATCAGAGAAACTATTATAAAGAAACATTGGATCAAGGGCATTATTAGCCTTCCGGCAAACTTGTTTTATGGCACTGGAATAGCTGCATGTGTACTCGTGATTGACAAAGAAGGTGCTGCAAACCGACAGGGCATCTTTATGATTGATGCCAGCCGTGGATATGTTAAGGATGGCAATAAGAATCGTTTGAGAGAACGCGATATCTACAGAATTATTACTACCTTTAATGAGCAGATTACTACAGATCCTAAGTATGCGCGTTTCGTATCTAATGATGAAATTGAAAAGAAGAATGGGTATAACCTGAACATCACCCGATATATTGACTCCACAGATCCGGAGGACATTCAGGATATCTATGCGCACATCCATGGAGGTATCCCTGCGGTTGACATCGATGGCCTCTCCAAGTACTGGGAAGTATTTCCTTCGTTGAAATCTGAGCTGCTGTCAATTATTAGCGAAAAATACTACAGCTTAAATGTTGAGCACGGAAGTATTCGACAAACGATATATAAAAATACTGAATTCTCGGAGTATGGTGAGAAACTCGACGAGGCATTTGTTGCATGGAAGACAAAAGAATATCCGGTTCTTTCAACTCTTGATGAAGACGTGTCTGCAAGAGAGCTGATTGTAAGTCTTGCTGAAGATATCATTGCCGAATTCGAACACCTGACACTGATTGACAAATACGATGTATATCAGGTGTTGTTAGCCTATTGGAATGAGGTCATGAACGATGATGTGTCACTTATCATAAGCGAATCGGATGGCTACACCAACGCCAGAGCGACAGACAATATCGAGGAAGAAATTACGCAGGGAAAGAATAAGGGTGAAATGAAGGTCACCGGATGGGAAGGTCGTTTGATCCCGAAATCTATTGTAATAGATGCCTTTTTCCGTGAAGAGAAGAATGCCATAGAAGAAGCCGAGAGTATTGTCGCAGAGACGGAGTCCCAGCTTTCTGATCTGATTGAGAGTGCGGACGAAGAATCTGCTCTTGCTGATGTGGTTGAGAACGGGAAAGTTAAAGCGAAGGATATCGAAGCCAAAATAGTTGAGTTGACAAGCACGATTGAAACAGAAGAAACCATAGAGCTCGAAGTGATCCGTACGGATCTCCAGCTTGTCAATACGAAGAAACGGCTGGAAGCGTACCTTGTGAGGCATCCGCTTTGCAAGAGTGCAGTCAACGAAAATGGAAAAATCACAAAGAGCTCTATTGAATATCGGTTACGTATTATTCGTACAGAAGAATGCGTACCCGAGAGCTTGCAGGATGACGTAAACCAGTTGAAGGCAGCTTTAGATCTTTGTGGTAAGGTATCAGATTACAATAAGGTTGTCAAAGAGCTGAATAAGGCTCTGGATGAAAAGTGCCGGGCAAGATACGAAAAATTCACAGATAATGAAATTTTAGAGCTGCTTGTGAACAAGAAGTGGTTTGATAGCATTTTCTCTGGCATCACCGATTTGTATGCTGAGATTTCCCATCGCTTGACGAGTAGAATTATTGAACTTGCTGAGCGATACGAGGATACACTTCCAAAGCTTGACAAAGTCACTGCTGAATATGAGGCAAAGGTAAAGTCTCATCTTGAAAGGATGGGATTCAAATGGTAAATGAAATTTTAAAAACAGATATTCCGGATGACTGGAATATTAAGAAACTTGAGCCAGATGTTGGATTTGTTAGAAGTGGGAAACGCTTACCAAAAGGATATTACGTAACTTCGATACCTACACAACATCCATATATTAGAGTTGCAGAAATGAGAGCAGGGTATGTTGACGTTGATGGATTAATGTATGTCCCGGATGAAGCATACTTTCGGATACAAAAATATAGAATATATAGAGATGATATTTATATTTCTGTTGCTGGAACACTTGGTATTGTGGGGCAGATACCGGATTATCTTGATGGAGCTAATCTAACAGAAAATGCAAATAGAATTACAGACATTAAATGCAATATAAAGTTTTTAATGTATTGGTTAATGAGCTCAAAGATTCAAGGATTGATTAATCAGACGCAAACATTGGGAGCACAACCTAAGTTGGCTTTAACACGAATTAGAAACTTTCCAATCATCCTTCCTCCAATAGAAGAACAAGAGCAAATTGCTGAAGTATTGTGTAATGTAGACACTCTTATCACTAATTTAAGAAAACTCATACGTAAGAAAAAGGATATTCGCCAAGGAACAATGCAAATGCTTGTAACTGGAAAGAAGCGATTAAGTGGATTTGATGGAAACTGGAGAGTGACGACTCTAGATCAGCTCTGCTATATAGTGACAAAGCAAACAGGATTTGATTATAGCGCAGAGATTAAGCCATCGCTTGTGACTACACCACAAATTGGAACCATCCCATTCATTCAAAATAAGGATTTTGAGGCGTTTGATATCAATTACAATACAGACTTTTTCATTCCCTATGATGTAGCAGAAAAGTATCCCAGGATCCTTCTGAATGAGGTGTGTCTACTAATATCAATTTCAGGGCGCATAGGAAACGTTGCAATCTTTGATAATGAGCAGACTTCGTTCGCTGGAGGAGCGGTTGGTATTGCAAAACTGTATGAGCCTGAATTGGCAAGTTGGTGCATGCTGTATTTGTCTAGTAAGGACGGACAAGAGCAGATTTTCTCCAATGAAAAAGTTGGAGCACAGCATAATTTGACGGTAGCTGATGTCCGAAAATTCGAAATCAAGATGCCTGCAAAGTCAGAGAGAGAAGCTATTATCAAAGTTTTAACGGATATGAATGATGAAATCGAAGTCCTTGAAGAAAAATTAGATAAGTATCAAAAAATCAAACAAGGTATGATGGAAGAATTGCTGACCGGCAAGGTCAGATTAGTGTAAGGGGGTGCCTGTCAGATGAGTATTGGTGATGCCGAAATTAAAACACAGGAAAGAGTGATCCGTTTCTTTAAAGAACCGGAGATCTTGGGCTACCAGTATATTGGTAACCTGTCAGATTATCCGAATAAGAACATCAAGGAAGATCGTCTGCGCCAGTACCTTCGACTGAAGGGCTATGCAGACAAGCTGATTGATGCTGCTATTATGCAGCTTCAGCAGGAAGCCGGGAATCTTTCGCGTGGAGTTTATGATGCTAATAAGACTGTGTACTCACGCTTGAAGTACGGCATTCCTGTCAGCGAGAGTCCAGAAAAATCTCCGGTGACAGTAGAGCTTATTGATGAGGCTAATCCATTGAATAATGACTTTGCCATCGCTGAGGAAGTGACGGTCGTTGAGCAATCGGAAAAGAGGCCGGATCTTATCGTTTATTTGAATGGTATAGCAGTGGCAGTTATAGAGCTGAAACGAAGCGGCGTCTCTGTATCCGAGGGTATTCGCCAGAATCTGACAAACCAAAAGAATTCTTTCATACAGAGCTTCTTTACCACGATACAGTTTTGCATGGCAGGAAACGAATCTGAAGGACTGCGCTATGGAACACTCCTGACTGGGGAGAAGTTCTACATGGAATGGAAGGATGACGGTTTCAAAGAACATGAGGAAGAACGTGATCCGGTAGATGCTCGTATCAGTAAAACCTGCGAAGGCATAGAGAACAAACTCCTGAAGCAGATATATGCCATGTTCGATAAGGAACGTTTTATCGACCTTATCATGAATTTTGTTGTCTTTGATAAAGGCATCAAAAAAGTATGCCGGTACAATCAGTATTTTGGCATCAAGCGTACCCAGCAGAGGCTTACTAATCTGAGAACGGAGCTTCACAATCCGAACAGAGATCCGGATAAACCGATGGGTGGTATTCTTTGGCATACACAGGGTTCCGGCAAAACGCTGACAATGGTATGGCTTGCAAAATGGATTCTGACACATTGGGCGGAGCTTAATGCTCGTGTCCTTATCGTGACAGACCGAGATGAGCTTGATGAGCAAATAGAAAAAACATTCACGGGTGTGGATGAGAATATTGCTCGTACCAAGAGCGGTAAAGATTTGCTGAATCGCCTGAATGTATATGATGATTCGCTGATTTGCTCGCTGGTACATAAGTTTGGACGTCGTGGTGGTGAAGCGACAGAGAATGACTATGACAAGTACATAGAAGAGCTGAAAGCGTCCCTCCCTGCCAATTTCGAGGCAAAAGGAAATCTTGTGGTGTTTGTTGACGAATGTCACAGAACACAGTCTGGTAAGCTTCATACGGCGATGAAGACCATCATGCCGAATGCTGTATTTATAGGCTTTACGGGCACTCCACTGCTGAAAAGGGATAAGAAGATCAGTATTGAGGTTTTCGGTACATATATCCACGCTTACAAGTATAACGAAGGCGTGGCCGACGGTGTCGTTCTGGATCTTCGTTATGAATACCGCGATGTTCCACAGGATTTGTCTTCACAGGATCGTGTTGACCAGTGGTTCGACGTAAAGACCAGAGGGCTTTCCTCTCGTGCAAAGGCAAAGCTCAAGGAGAAGTGGGGCACGATGCAGAAGGTGTATAGCTCCCGCTCGCGTCTTGAAAAGGTGGCATGGGATATCATTCAGGACTTTAATATGAAGCCGCGTCTGATGGATGGAAACGGCAATGCGATTCTTGTAGCCGATGGTATTCCTACGGCCTGTAAGTATTACGAAATTTTCCAGCAGATGGGCTTTAAGAAGTGCGCCATCGTATCTTCCTATACACCGAATAAGGGAGAATTGCGAACTGACACCGTCAGCGACGAGGATGATACAGAAACTTTCCTTAAATACGAGACATATCTGAAGATGCTGGGACTTGATCCATCTGATCTTCCGAATGCGGGATCGGTTCAAGCCAAGGTGGAGGAATTTGAAAAGGAAGCAAAGCGCAAATTCGTAGAGGAGCCTGCGAATATGAAGCTCCTCATCGTCGTGGACAAGCTTCTCACCGGGTTTGACGCACCTCCTTGCACGTATCTATACATTGACAAGAGAATGCAAGACCACGGCCTTTTTCAGGCAATCTGCCGAGTCAATCGTCTTGATGATGATACGAAGGATTTTGGTTATATCGTGGATTACAAGCAGTTGTTTGGACAGCTCCAGACCGCAATGAAGGACTATACTTCCGGCGCTTTTGAAGGATATGATCCGGAGGATGTAAAAGGACTTGTCAAAGATCGCCATGATGCTACGGTATCCTATTTTGAGGAAGTGTATGATGCTGTCGAGGAACTCTGTGAAGGCGTCGAGGAACCACGTGGAGAGATCCAGTACATCCATTATTTCTGTGGCGTTTCTGGACAGTCTGAGGAGAGCGACGAGATTTATGCACGCCTGAGAGAAAAACTCTATCGTCTTGTGAGCGGTCTTGTCAGAGCCTTCGCAGAAGCAAAACCATATCTGATTGATGACATCTCATCTGGCAAATTGAATGAATATGATAAGAAGGTCACTTTCTACATCGAGTTGAAGAAAACCATCGGTACGGCCAGTGGTGACTTTCTCGATTTGAAGGCATATGAACCTGATATGAGAAAGATGATCGATAACTATATCACGGCAGCGGATGCAGAGAAGATTGGTGATTTTGATGATCTTACCCTATTGGATTTCGTAGCAAAGCAGGGTGAGACACTTACCGGTGAAGGCGATAGCGGCCACAAGGAAGGTGCAGCAGAGGCAATCGAGAATAACATCCGTAAGAAGGTTATCGAAAAGGTCACAGTCAATCCACGCTATTATGCAAAGATGTCAGAAATCCTTGATAAGCTCATTGAAGAGCGTAAGCAGGGAGTTCTTGACTACGCTGAGATGCTTGAGAAATATATAAAGCTAGCCAAGGATGTTGATTGCCCAGAGGATAACGACAAATATCCGGAAAGTATCCGCAAGAGTAAATCCCTGATGGCTATTTATGATAACACTGGAGAAGATGAGAAACTTGCTATCAGAATCCACAAAGCTGTGAAAAAGCAGGCACTGTTTGGATTCAGAGATAATCAGGTAGTAATACGAAGAATAAAGAAAGCACTCTATGAGATTTTGGGTGATGACTCTGAAGTGGAGCGCATCTATAAGATCATTGAAAAGCAGGAGGAGTTTTGATGCACATTGTCATTTCCGGTATCCCAATTGATGTGCAAAAAAAGAATATAAAAAATATGCACCTTCAGGTGAAGCCGCCGGATGGACATGTTGTAATTTCTGCGCCTTTATCTGTGGACGATAAAGCTATAGAGGCTTATGCCAGAACTCAGCTGGGCTTTATCAAGAGGGCTATCGCGCAGTTTCAGGATCAGCCAAGAGCATCGAAGCGGCAGTATGTTTCAGGTGAGACGATGTATATATGGGGAAAGCAGTACTTTCTTGTCTTTAAGCCTGACAATCAAAAGAACAGCTTCGAGATTCAGAATCAAAATATTGTTCTATCCATGAGCGCCAAGAGTACCGTGAAACAGCGAGATGCTTATGTGAAAGAAGAATATCGAAAGATTCTGAAGGAAGAAATAGAAAAGCGTCTGCCTAAGTGGGAGGCGCAGACAGGACTTAAATGTGATTCTTGGCAAACAAAATATATGGTTACAAAATGGGGTGCCTGCAGTACAGGTAAAAAGAAGCTGTGGTTTAACCTGCAGCTCGCCCAGAAACCGTATGCCTGCCTTGACTATATTATTTTACATGAGCTTACACATTTAATCACAAGAAAGCATGACGCTACATTTATCGCTCACATGGATAAGTGCATGCCTAATTGGCGTGAAATTCGTAAAGAACTCAATGACAGCAGGCTGGACTACTATGAAGCACAGGATGAAAGCCCACTGCAGAAACTGATTGACCAATCTCGTTATGACGATATCCGGGATGCGGCCATAGCTTATATTCAAGAGGAACGTTCTGGTGACACGAAAAGGCTGTCGGTCGTTGATGTGGAAATCGAGAATGTTATCCATATTGAACAGCCAGAAGATGGCGTGATTGCATTCGATGTAATTACATCATGCGATGTCGAGATGTCGTCCGCTTCTCACAAGGGATATTTTAATGAGCGCTGGCTTAAGATTCATTGTCAGGTTACTCTTGGCATTGATATGAGCGGGTTCCGGATCATGTCTGTTGGTAATTGTGAGCCGCAAGAGGAATCTGATAATGACCGCCTGTCCGGAGAGCTGGTACCTATTATCTCACGTGACCAGTTTGAAGACGAAGCTGAGAAGTTCCTGACAAGGTATTGTCCGGCTGCGTTGGATAAACCGATGAGGATTCCAATCGAGACGATAGCCAGCGATATGAAACTACAGGTTATCGAGGATGTACCTCTATCGGATGATCTTACTTATTTTGGAACAATCATATTTGATAACGGGAATGTTCTCGATAAGCACAGGAAGATTACAATTCGCAATGCTAAACGCGGAACCGTATACCTTGATCCGCGTGTCTCCTATGAGAGATCTGTAGGAACAAAGCGTACTACGCTGGCACATGAGTGTTTTCACTGGCACCGTCATCAGCCATATCATGTGTTGATGAAAATGATAGGTGCTAACGATAATCTTGGAAGGGCTATTCAGTGCCAAATAGCTGCAAACAACACTGATTCAGATAAATGGAAGGCTGTAGACTGGATGGAGTGGCAAGCCAAAGGCGTTGCTCCGAGAATCTTGATGCCCGCAAAAATGACGCGCATGAAGGCAAATCAGCTTCTTGCAACTTATGGCGGGGTTGATGATGCGAGCATTACAGCCTATGAGAATGTCATTGATGAACTGGCGGAGCTGTTCGATGTGTCAAGACAGGCCGCAAAGGTTCGTTTGATGGATCTGGGGTATTCCAAAGCCGAAGGTGCATATCCGTTTGTGGATGGTCAGTATGTTCGTGGATATTCATTTGAAGCAGGTGCCTTGGGTAAGAATCAGACATTCACTATTCCTTATGCCGATTTGTTTAAGGCTTACTGTTTCGACCGCGAGTTTAAGAAACTAATTGACAGCGGTCAGTTTGTTTTTACAGATCGTCACCTCGTTCTCAACAATGAGAAATATATAGCGAGGAATCAGGCCGGAAATGCGACACTGTCAGAATATGCGCTCTCGCACATGGATGAATGCTGCGTCGTCTTCTCGAAGGGATATAGTTATCAATCGAAATATCAAGGGGTGAGGTATTACACGCAGTTTATGCGTAATTCAGCGCCAGTTGAAAATCAGGTCGAGTATTCCTTCGAGCTTAATGCACACAACAAGGCACTTCTTGATCAGATCAAGAACGCAAAGCGCCGTTCTGTAGCATTACGCAGATATCCCGGCTCTTTTGCAGAGACACTGGTCGCGTTGCAAAAAGAGAAAAAGCTCTCAAATAAGCAATTGGCAGACCGCTCGCTTGTTGGCGAAAAGACCATACAGCGGTTGAGAAATGATGAGGAATACCCGACTTCAGTTCAGACAGTTCTTGCATTATGCGTAGGTCTGAAGTTGCCTTTGCCAGAGGCTGAGATGTTTCTCGGTAAAACGGATTTTAAATTGAATTCGATGAAAAACGAAGGTTACGTTTATCAATGTGTTTTAGCGGCCTGCGCTGAGAATACGATTTATGAAATAAATGAAATGCTCAAAGAAAACGGAATTACTCCTCTGGGGAGCGATCCCGATCTTCAGTAATACAAGGGGTGATATGGAATGAAAGGTTCAGAATGCAAATTCGTTAAATACATGGAAGGCTCAGACAAGCGGTTTGTCATTCCGGTTTACCAGAGAAACTACGACTGGAAAACTGAAAACTGCAAGCAGCTGTACGATGACCTTGTAAAAATCATTAAGGGGCATCGGAAGAGTCACTTCTTCGGTAGCCTTGTTTCCGTTTATAATCCTGATGGGCACAATGAGGAGTTCCTGATTATCGACGGCCAGCAGCGCCTTACGACAGTATCGCTGTTGTTCCTTGCTATGTATAACTTGATTGATAAGGGTGTCATTGTGCCGGAGACTGCTAATCTGAAGCAGCGGATTTTTGAGGAATACCTCGTGGATAAGTGGAAGCCGGAGGATACCCGTATCAAGCTCAAACCGGTAAAGAATGACCAGACTGCTTTTGGGAAGCTGTTCTCTGATCCTACGGAGCATATCCGCGAATCCAATCTGACAGTGAACTACGATTATTTTTATGACCGCATTCAGAAACAGGAAATCACCATCGATCAGCTTTACGATGCGATCTGCTGTCTGGAGATTATAAACATCCGGCTGGATATGGACGACAATCCGCAGCTCATTTTTGAGAGTCTGAACTCGACCGGTCTTGACCTTAGCGAAGGTGATAAGATCAGAAACTTCATACTGATGGGCTTGCCTTCTAAGGAGCAGGAGCATTATTACGAAAAATACTGGAATAAGATCGAGGTCTGCACGAAGTATGATGTGAGTGCTTTCATCCGGGATTACCTGAGTGTGAAACAGCAGGCCATCCCGCAACAGAAGAAAATCTACATCAATTTTAAGGACTTTGTGGAGCTTGGAAAAATTAAAACGGAACCACTCCTTGCAGAGATGTTGGCCTATGCAAAACGATACCAGATTCTCCTTGATGGTAATTCCGGCAACGCTGCTCTTGACGCTTGCATTGACCGACTGAACCGTCTGGAGACTACGGTAACAAGGCCTTACTTCCTCGAAGTGCTGCGCCTATATAACGAAAATAAACTGACGTTGGCACAGGTTACTGAAATTTTCCTAACGACAGAGAATTACTTGTTCCGCAGGACGATGTGTGACCTGCCGACAAATGCCCTGAATAAAATTTTCCTCATGCTGCACCGAGAGATCATCCGATACGACGGTACCGAGGATAACTATGTCGAGAAGCTCAAGTATGCACTTCTTTCCAAGAAGGAGCGTGCCCGCTTCCCGGACGATGTGGAGTTTAAGGTGGCATTTGAGGAACGTCCAGTTTATCTGATGAACAGTAAGAATAAGATTTACATCCTTGAGCGCTTCGAGAATTTCGGCACTTCGGAGGATAAGGATGTATACCGCCACTGTGATGACGGCACCTATTCCATTGAGCACATCATGCCTCAGCATCTGACACCAGTATGGCAGAAAGAACTGGGTGATGATTATGAGCAGATACATGAAGAGTGGCTACATCGTATGGCAAATCTTACACTGACGGCCTATAACTCGAAGTATAGCAACAGCTCATTCACCGAAAAGAAAACCATGCAGAATGGCTTTGATGATAGTGGTATCCGCATGAATACCTGGATTGCCAAGAAGAACAAGTGGACGCTGGCAGAACTGGAGGAACGCAGCGAATATCTCATGGGTCGGGCTCTTTCAATCTGGGCAGCACCTGTCACAGAATACAAACCGGAAGAAAAGCAGCTTGATACTTATACGCTTGAAGATGAGGGCGAGCTGACCGGACGATTGATTGCAAAATTCACCTTTAAGAACACGGAACAGCCGGTAACGAGCTGGGTTGAGATGTTCCAAAAGGTTATTCAGATTCTGTATGCCGAGGACAAGGCTATTATCACAAAGCTGGCCATGTCGGAGGAGGAGAATATTGCTCTTCACTTCAACACTAATCCGGATGCATTCACGAAGTCAGTGGAGATTGGTGACGGCATCTATGTATGGACAAACACCAGCACGCAGAGCAAACTGTCTGTCCTTAGTCGCCTCTTCAAACTGTACAATGAAGATCCTTCTGATTTAGTTTTTTATCTACGTGATGAAAATGAGGCCAATGAGGATGAGCCGGGCAGCCGTTACGAGCTCCGGAGAAAATACTGGACGTGTGCGCTTCCGATTATCCAGAAAGCGCACGGTGAGGACGGTTCTTTCTTCAATGTTAATCCGTCAAGGGATAACTGGATCAATGGCTCCTTCGGTATCGGCGGTTTTTATCTATGCTGCGTAGCAAACTATGATGCAGCACGGGCAGAGGTCGTATTTGGCAGAGGAAATAAGCAAGAAAACAAGGACGCCTTCGATAGCCTGTACACACATAAAGCGGAAATAGAATCAGCGTTGGGCACGACGCTCCAGTGGAACCGTGGTGACGATATCAAATCGTCCAAGGTTTTCATTCAGCTGAATAACGTCAGCATTGAAAATGAGACCGACTGGCTCCAGATGGCAAACTTCCACGCTGACTGGACGAAGAAGTTCTACGATGTGATTGTGCCGTTTATAAAGCAATAAAGAAGGAGCGCATGATGAAAATAGGAAGAAATGATCCGTGTCCATGTGGAAGCGGAAAGAAATATAAGAATTGCTGTCTCCGAAAGGAAACAATGAGTATTCCTGACCGCATAAGAGAAGCTGTTAGGGAGAGGGGATACAAAGAAGACATCGGAGATGTGCTGTCGAGCATGTATCGGTATATGGAGAGGAAACAATGGTGGGGTGCTTGCCACGCCACATGCGCGGCATTATATGTCTGCCTAACCGAAATTGGATATACACCTGATCTGTGCATAGGTGAGGTTCTTGGGAAAGGTTTGTACTTTGATCACTCATGGATTAGCCTTGATGATAAAATGATTGATCTTGCGATAAGCATGACCTTGCTTGGAGGCGCACCGGCATCAGGAGTTATTGTTTTTGGTAAAGACATCAAAACAGGGTTGCCTCCTATATTGGATTATAGTGTTCCGGGCAGAGGCATCGAGGATCAGGCAAAGTTTGTGATGGAACTCCCGTTTAACCAGTATATGGATAGCTTCCCGGATGAAAAAGATGGTCTATGGGGCGTCGTTCGTGAAGTATTAGGTACTGATATCAACATCCCATCATTGCGTGAAAAATACAAGGACACTAAGAGAGTTCTTGTAAGACATGAATAATGGTAATGGTGTTGCATTTGAAGAAGGAGGCTTATTCGTCCGTGAGTAATGATATAAAAGCAATTGAAACAGAATATGACGGACACCGATTTCGTAGTCGACTTGAAGCTCGCTGGGCAGTCTTTTTCAATGCAGTCGGTCTAACTTACGAATATGAAATCGAAGGATTCGAAATGGATGGAACCAGATATCTTCCGGACTTTTATATTCCAAACTTAAATAGGTGGTTTGAAATCAAGGGCAAACCGTTGAGCTTGGGCGAAATAAAAAAGTGTGAAGAATTCTGTCGTAGGCTTGATAATGAGAACATCAAGTTTTCAGTCCTTATTGGATCACCGAACTTATGCGCCGTTCGTATTGGAGATTTTTCTGGAATTTTGGAGTATGTATGGGAATGGCCTTCAGAAAAGTATCCAGATAATTATAGCATTCAGGCACCTAAAGAACTCATTGAAGAAGAATACTATTCTCGGTTTATGAAGGGGTTATGGGTTGTTCCAGATAGGACAGAAGAGGAAGTCGCTGTTACTGCTATTGCAGCAGGAAAAGCAAGATTTGAATTTGGCGAAAAACCAGATGTATAAAATCTCTAAGGTCGAGTGGATGGGATTTCGGACTTGTTTCCTCAGAGCGTAGTCTTGAGACGGTCGGCAAATTTGCCCGGTTCCATATTATAAGTAGGGATAACCACATAAATATCTTGAAGGTCGTCTATATGAGATTGCACTTCAGGTTGATAGATATACTGTAATGAATACGCAAAAGCCTACATCTGCATCTATCGCTATAGATGAGCAGGCAGAGATGGAGGATTTTATTGATAATGTTTCGGTACTTACTTTTGGTATGGGACATAAGGTGTTTGAGCCGTTGATAAAAAAGAAAGTGGTGTCGAGGACATATCTGATAAAGAAGTATTCAGTATAAAAACAAAAAATAATACTGTTGATGCCAAAATGGTTCGAACGGTTGAAGGATATGTTGTTTTAAAGGGAAGTAAAATACGAGAAAGTGATACAAAGTCTACTCCGTCATGGGCAAAAAAGAAGCGTGCTCAGTTGGTTGCAGATGGTACTATTAAGGATGGCATTTTTACCAGGAATGAATTGTTTTCTTCTCCTTCAGGTGCATCCGATCTTGTTACTGGTAACAGTACAAGCGGTAACAAAATGTGGAAAACTGAAAATGGTACAACGCTTGGTGAGATATTGGAAAAAGAAAAGCAAGATTGATAACAAAACAAATGTTCGATACAATAACTCTAGGTTCGCTACCTGGAGTTATTTTTATTTTTGTTAAACAGAGCCAGTCAATATGTATCCCGATATTGGAGGTGGAATTAACTATTGGAACTTGAAGAATATATTAAGGATGGCTTTGATGATTCTTTAAGAGATTATATTCAGTCGGAAGAATATGTCTCTGCAAAGCAGCAGGAGAGAAGGGCGCTGGCATATTTAGAAAGTTTACTTACCGAGGACCAGCAGCAGGCATTTCATTCATTCCTGGATGCAACCACAAACTGTAATAGTATGCTTTTGTCAGAAGCATATATGCATGGAGTGGTAGAAGGTATAGCACTTAGAAATAAAGTAGTATCAGAATAGGTAGTAAAGAGGTCGGCTTTGATTCCCTTTTGAGCAGGTTTTTCTTTACAGATTTGGAGGCGTTATGGCAGGATTCAAACCGGGCGATAAAGCCTATATTGTAGAAAATAACAGAATAGTACGCCAGTGTACTGTTGTGAGAATAAGCGCTGGCATGCATCTGATTCGTTTTGAAAATGGTGGTGGAATTCAGGTGAAGGCACATAGATTATTTGCAACACAAGAAGAAGCCGAGAATAGCGCACCAACTATTAAGAAGGCAGCAGCTAAGCCGACTGGATATAGATCACCATATGATTACATGCATTAGAAAACGATAGCCTGACAGGTATTGATTTACTGGCCAGGCTATTTTTTATTCATTATCATCGTCTAAATCAGCACCAGAGCATTCTTCTTTGTGGTCGCAAAATTCGCAATTGCAATCGTCAGTATATTCTCCGGTTTCCCAGCATTTATCTGTTGGATACATTTAAACATTCCTCCTTCCATGAAAGATAATAATAGCTAGCGAAAACCTATAAGGAATTCACTAGCCTTGTTTTTGTTATGTTACATCTCATATTCCATACCTTTATTGTGACGTTTTTCACGACCACGAGAATATGTTTCAAGAGCCACATCGGAATATTCAGTAGATAAACTGTTAAGTATTCTTGTAAAATCTGCCTGCTGATCCGGTGTGATGAATATGGAATTACCTATATCATTTTCACAATCGAAGAAATTATGAATCTGATGAACCTGGGGAATAAGAAGGTTAACAAAATGTTGAAGGAGTTGGAGGAGCATGGTTTGATTTACCGAAGACACCAGGGCTTGGGAAGACCGAATAAGATTTATGTTTATGATTTGCTCAAAGCAGATAATTCAAATTGGCTGCCAAAACAAATTATATTCGGAAAGGGGAGCAGCAATGAGAAAGAAGTATTATGAAGATGCAAAAGAGAATGCAGCTTTTGAGAGATGTGCAGATGTAATAACATCCCTGATTCTAAAATATGGACCGGCTTTAAAACGAAAATGGAATCTAGACGAGTGGATTAGGAATATTCAGGCAGAGAGTCTATGGAAAGACATAGCTTGCAAAAGATATCAGCGGTATTTTATTTGCATGATGAATATGAAAAGTGTTTCTGCATGACAAAATCAAATTGACTAATGCTGATTAGCAATATATAATATAGACAAAACGAAAATGACATGAACGGAGGAATAAAGAAGTGGAGAAGGTTATAACACTTGAGGAAGCATTAAAAAGAATTGAAGAATTAGAAAATGAAAACGCCGAGTTACGTGAAGAATTGAAATATTATAAAAATCGTAAATTAAGCGGAAGGCAGAAGCATAATGCAAAATGGATGGCAATCTACAATGATTTTGTTGATTGCTATGAGAACGGTATGACTATGATAGAGATTGCAAGAAGGAATAATGTCAGTGAGAGAACGATTTACAGGTATAAAGCGTATTATGACAAGATGAGGAAAGTGGAAGTTGATGAGTAGATCATTTTCATTGCATAAAGTGGTTGTATGGATTTTGTGGTCAAAAATTGTGACCGCAAGACAAGGAAGGAAATCTTATGGCAGAAGAGAAGAAAGAAGAGATTGCAGTAATTGAAATTACAGAAGAGTATATGAAAGAAAGAATTTATGAAATCAGAGGACAAAGAGTAATCTTAGACTCAGATCTTTCTGAAATATATGGTTATACCACAAAAGCATTCAACCAACAGGTAAAAAATAATATTGAGAAATTTGATGAAGATTTTATGTTCGAATTAACGGATGATGAGGTAGAAGATTTGCGGTCAAATTTTTTGACCGCAAATCTTAACAGTAAGAGTAGATATAAGAAAAATCAGATTGATGCAGATAGTATATACGGATTTTTAGGTGCTTTTAATGAAGTGTATTCAGAATGTACGGATGCTGAAAAGAAACAGTTCATGCAGGCATTTATTGAACGTATTGACATATTCCAAGAAAGACGGGAAGATGGAAATTGGATTCAGAATATTAAGTTTCAGTTTCCAGTACCGATTATTAAAGAAGGCAGGGAAGTAGCACAAATCAAGGGAATTTCTTTGGACAAGGAGAAATCAAATGAGCATATGGTTTTCTTGGAAAAGTTATCAACACTTGAGACAGTAGTATTGATGTCAAGGAAAGATAAATAAAGGCCAAAAAGCGGCGTATTTCTGGGCTTTTTCGGAGGTTTGGATTTGAAACCAGACTTCTGAAAAAGCTCGGTTTTCTTATATGGAAACATATCTACTGCAAAATGTGTGTCAGGTTGTAACCTCGGATTAGATGTCACAATTTGAGACAGTGGATTAGATGTCAGGCATTTTGGGGATGATTTTTGGAAAATGAAAAAGGGTGACAACCAATCCGGCAACTCGACTATTTTGGGTAGTTGTAGGCAGTGGGATAGATGACAGAGGAGGGACGGTTTTTGATAGTAGAAAAAGAGCTTAAGGCAATCCCATTACCGGCTATCTATAAGCGTGAAGGTAAGGAATGCTATTATGATACATACAGAAAAAAGTTAATAGAGATTACGCCTGAAGAGACCGTCCGACAGAGAGTAGCAGCATACTTCGAAAACGAATGCGGTGTTCCAAAAGAGATGATATCTTTGGAAGTACCTATCTTCTAAGTAAAATACAGCCTTACCGCTGGAGTGAGATTCAGTGGTAGGCTGTTTGAGTTGGACCGTAATCCTGACGAATCATTGATACTAATATTAAAGAAAATAATTAGAAGGCGATATTTTCCTTTGGTAGAGGGAGGTATCGCCTTCTTTGATGCTTATATTTTGAAATTCCTTTATTTAATATCCAGCTCAATGGGAGCGTCAATGTCGTCGGAGACATATTTCCCGTTCTTCTTTCGCTGTTTCACACATTCGGTTAACAGATATTCAATCTGCCCGTTTACGGAACGAAAATCGTCCTCGGCCCAAGCGGCTATGGCATCGTAAAGGGCAGCAGATAAACGTAAGGGAACCTGTTTCTTTTCTGCCATTAATACAGGCTTCCGGAGTTGACAACGGGTTGTGCATCATGGTTGCCGCAAAGTACCACGAGCAGGTTGGAAACCATGGCAGCCTTCCGCTCTTCGTCTAAGTTTACTACCTGGGTTTCGTTAAGGCGCTCTAAAGCCATTTCGACCATACCGACTGCACCGTCTACAATCATTTTACGGGCATCGATAATAGCCGATGCCTGCTGACGCTGCAACATTACAGCAGCGATTTCCGGAGCGTAGGCAAGATAGGTAATCCGGGCTTCGATAATTTCAAGACCGGCCTCCCCAACCTTTTCCTGAATTTCCTGACGGATCCGCTCGGCAACGACTTCACTGGAACCGCGAAGACTGCCCTCATCGGCCTGACCGTCCCCTGTCGTATCGACACCTGCAGATACATCATAAGGATAAATGCGTACGATGTTACGCAGGGCACTGTCACATTGCAGGGACAGGTATTCTTTATAGTTATCGACATTAAATACAGCTTTGGCAGTATCAACGACACGCCACATTACCGCAATACCGATTTCAATCGGATTACCGAGACAGTCATTGATTTTCTGACGGTTATTATTGAGCGTCATAATTTTTAAAGAGACCTTCTTGCTGGCAGCCTGGGCAGCATTTATTTCACCCGTTGTACCGGTAGAAATCTTGAGAGAAGAGAGGGCACCGCCTGTCGGGGCATCAATACCACTCTGATTCAGTTTGGTAGCGGCAGCCGGGTTGACAGCGGTACAGAAGGGATTTACAAAGTAAAATCCGGCTTCCTTTAAGGTACCGACATAGTTACCAAAGAGAGTAAGTACTAAAGCCTCCTGCGGTTTTAAAACCTTAAGGCCAAGGAAAGGAATCCAGCCGATTCCGAGATAGATCACAGCAGCAACGCACAGAGGCTTTGAATGGTCAACACCGATACACATTAAAATCGCTGCAGCGATATAAAGAGCAATAAAAAGCAGCATCATAGCCATTCCGTTTTTCTTTTTGTTTAAAACTTTTTCTTCCATAATGAATCCACTCCTTTACATGATAATTATATTTATCTGATATCAAAATGATATCACTAAAATCACAACTTATGGAAACAAAAGAAACTCTTTTCACTGGCTTTAAGATGAATGGTTTTGCCATGCTGTTTATTATTGCTTTATTATTGGGAGTAAGTATTGCTTCGTTCTTTCTCATTGCTCGTCCCAATGGTTTCACTGTCACTGCAGGACTTTTGGGAATCCTTATTTCCATGCTTTTTATACCTGGATTCAATCGCCTGGAACCAAACGAAGCCCGTACTATGGTTTTCTTCGGCAAATACAAAGGTACATTCAAAGAAACCGGTTTCTTTTGGATGAATCCCTTCCTGGATGCAAAAAAGCTTTCTCTCCGCGCTCGTAACCTTGACATAGAACCTATCAAAGTAAATGATAAAATCGGCAATCCGATTCTTATCGGACTGGTACTTGTATGGAAATTAAAAGATACCTATAAAGCCATGTTTGAAATAGACTCTCAAACCATGGCCAACGTGGCAACCGGTAGTAATGCTGTAGCCAGTCGTATGAACGCCTTTGAGAATTTCGTGATGATACAGAGTGATGCCGCTCTCCGACAGGTAGCCGGACAATACGCCTATGACGATAGTGAATCCAACGT
>OHBJ01000698.1_pt1 | contig 22357 bp, 17 predicted proteins | sample 1577241 | NCBI WGS metagenome assembly OHBJ01 (sample SAMEA3541594, study PRJEB24748) | human gut metagenome | biome: human gut; feature: human-associated habitat; material: faeces | place: China | collected 2012 | reverse complement strand
CGGACCGAACCCGATGCAGGAACCTCTCTTCGGCGATATGAACTTCGGTACGAAGCAACGACCGCACCGGCATGCCGCGCCGCCTGTCGGCGGTGACGGCCAACGGCAAGCCGACGCTGGTCATCTTCACCACCATGGGGCAGCAGAACTCCGGCGTGGTAGTGGGCGAGCTGGGCAAGCTCTACGGCACCTACGGCCAGCGCATGAACTTCTACATGGTGTGCCTGAACACCAACATAGCGGCCTGGCGCGAGCAGGTGCGCGACATCCCCTGGCTGACCGTCATCGACCCCGACGGCGAGGCATCGCTCAACGCCCGCAACTACGCCCTGAAGGGCCTGCCGACCTTCTTCCTCTACGACTCGCGCGGCGAGCTGACGGACCGCGCCGACAACTTCGACCAGCTTCGCGCCAAGCTCCCCGCCATCAACTGACCCCCCACACCTGCCATCGTCCGCAATGTAGGGACGCACCCTGGTGCGTCCGCCCCCGGATAAAGAGGCCGCGCCCTATCAGTCACGACCGCACCTGCCGCGACCGTAACGTTGTCGCCCAGCGTCACGCCTCCGAGTATTATAGCTCCCGCACCTATCCAACAGTTGTTGCCGATGGTGACTGGTTCTGCGTAGGTTTTACAGAAATAGGCTTTCGGTTTCCTTTCAAAATCAGGATTGCGTCTGTCGTTCCAGTCAACCGGATGCGACGCGGTGTTTATCTGCACCCCGGGCGCGATAAGGACATTATTGCCGATTCTGATTGTATTGCAGTCGATGAGAGTGCAGCGATAGTTGATCGACACATTGTCGCCCAGATAGATATTGCAACCGAATCCGCAGATAAACCCATCGCCGGCGGAACAGTTCTCGCCGACATGCCCGAACAGCTCTTTCAGCATTGAGTAACGTTCTTTTCTCTGCTCATACGGCAGAGAATTATAGCGTTGCATCCACTGCGTCGCAACGGCCTTCTGCTCAAGAAAGACCTCGTCATGGCAGTCATAAAATCCTCCTGCCATACATTTTTTATGTTCAGTCATGTGAAATTTAGCTGCAATCTATATTCTCTTGGTGTATTTCCGGTTTGTTTCTTGAAGAAACGTATGAAGTGCTGCGGGTACTGGAAACCCAGTAATTCAGCTATTTGCTTTGTACTCAGTTTTGGGTCGAAGAGCGAGCTTTTGGCATAATTAACCATTTTGAGCTGAATATACTCCTGCGCTGTCTTACCAGTCTCGGATTTGACTAAATCACCGAAATAATTGGGTGACAGGCATACCTTGTCAGCGAAGTACCTGACTGTCGGTAGCCCTTCTGTCAATCCTTTACCGGAATCAAGGTAATCGTCAAGCAGCAGCTCAAAACGACTCATAGTACTGTTATTCAGTTCCTCGCGTGTTACGAACTGCCTTTCGTAGAACCTCATGCAGTAATTAAGCATCACCTCTATATTGGAGATGATCAGCGATTTTGAGAATTTATCAATCGGTTGCTGTAATTCCCGCTTGATCTTATCCATATAATCCTGCAATATGGTTCTCTCTTCGGCAGACAGATGCAAAGCCTCATTCGAGGCATAGGAGAAGAACGAATATTGCTTGATTTTCTGTCCGAGCGGGGTGCGGTTCAGAAAATCAGGATGGAACAGCAGACCTGTGGCAACCGGTGCCGGACCATCCTCCGTGCGGAGAATACCGACGGTCTGACCGGGAGCAAAACTTACAACCGTCTCGTCATCGAAATCGTAAGTCGTTTTGCCGTATTTTATTTTGCATCCGGTTGTATTTTTCAGAAACAGGGCATAGAACCCGAAGTGCATACAATGTGTTGGCTGATGCACCGTGTCATCAAAATGCACTATGCTCACCAGAGGATGACGTGTTTCAAAACCGAAATACCGGTTATATTTTTCTATGGTATCGGCCTCGTAGATTTCCATATCAAAGTTTCTTTTTGCAAAGTTAGCAAGAATCAATGGAAAGGCAATCGTCGGAACGCGGGTATGTGTAATTCAGGTATTGCTTGCCGTAATCTTGGTATGCTCTAACGGCCAGACAAATAGAATGATTTTACACTTCCGTAATCGGGGTATCTCCGTGCGTAAGATTGGTCGCTATATTTAGGAAATCCGGTGGTAATTTTGCATCGAGAAAACAACACTGACATGACGGAAGTTGAATTTTTAGAATATGCCGCTTCGGGCGCAACAATCATCGCCGGTTCAGAGACCCACGAGGTTATGCACCGTATGAGCCAGAACGCTTTGCGACTTACATCGAAGTTGAACGGCAGCTATCATACTCCCGACGAGGTAAGAGATATAATGTCCGACTTGACTGGAAAGACGCTTGACAGCGGTTTCGGTATGTTCCCGCCGTTCTACACCGACTGCGGCAAGAATATCACCATAGGCAGAAACACCTTTATAAATATGGGTTGTTCATTTCAGGACTGGGGAGGCATAACCATAGGTGACGAATGTCTTATAGGACATAACTGTACTATATGTACTGTAAACCATGATAAAAATCCCTTATCAAGAGGGAATATGACCTGCACCCCCGTCAAGATAGGCAATCGAGTATGGATTGGCGCGAATGTGACAATACTTCCGGGTGTGACAATCGGCGACGGCGCGATAATAGGAGCCGGTGCCATAGTCACAAAAGACATCAGCCCCGAAACAACGGCAGCAGGGATACCGGCTAAAGAAATCAACAAGATAATCCGATGAATAAAGCAATTCTAACAATGATGCTTGCCTCATTCATGACGGCGAATGTATCAGCAAACGAACCAACCACAATGAACGACAAAGACAACATTATCAAGGCTGAAAAGCTGATTCTGACAACGGAGTGGGACAAGACATTTCCCAAAAGCGAAAAAGTTAACCATAGCAAGGTTACTTTTGTCAACCGGTATGGAATAACCATTGCCGCAGACCTATATGTTCCGAATAACGTAAGCGGAAAGTTGCCCGCGATTGCTGTCAGTGGCCCATTCGGAGCTGTAAAGGAACAGGTGTCCGGACGATACGCACAGGAGATGGCCGAAAGAGGATTTCTTACTATCGCCTTCGATCCGTCGTATACCGGCGAAAGCGGTGGCACACCCAGATATGTCGCTTCGCCCGACATCAATACCGAGGATTTCAGCGCGGCTGTTGATTACCTGACTACCCGTGCGGATGTGGATGCGGAGAAAATAGGTGTCATCGGCATCTGCGGCTGGGGTGGCTTCGCTGTCAATGCCGCCGCCAATGACCCGCGTATAAAGGCGACGGTCGCCTCCACTATGTATGACATGAGCCGTGTCAATGCCAACGGGTACTTTGATTCGGCTGATGGAGGAGATAGAATTGAACTCCGCAAAAGGCTTTCACAGCAGCGCACGGAAGATGCCAGAAACGGATATTATGCACTCGGTGGCGGTGTCGTTGACCCTCTCCCGGAAGACGCTCCGCAGTTTGTGAAAGACTACTACGATTATTACAAGACCGAGAGAGGCTATCACAAACGCTCACTCAATTCCAACGGCGGCTTCAATGCCACATATCCGCTGCCATTCTTGAACCTGCCGCTTCTGACATACGCCGACGAAATCGAAAGCGCGGTAATGCTCGTTCACGGAGAAAAGGCTCATTCGCTGTATTTCAGCAATGACACATACAAAAAGCTGACAGATAAGTGGAAGCCCGGAACCCCCAACAACAAGATTCTTCATATCGTACCGGGGGCGAACCACACCGACCTGTATGACAGAATGGATGTCATACCTTTCCACGATATAGAATTGTTTTTCAAAGAATACATGAAATGAAACTCCAGATTTTATCAATGATAATGGCAATGGTGTCACTGACGGCCTGTGCATCCTGCACCACGGATAATGACGAGCCGAAAAAGGAAGAACCGGGCACGGAGAATCCCGGACCCTCCACCGGAAGCGAAGGGATTGCCGGACTTGGCATAAAATAAAGACAACAATATGGATTGCGCGAATTTCCCCCTTTCAGAAGGTAAAAACGGACAAGCTCCGACAATACGCCTCAGCAGCGGCTACGATATGCCGATTGTAGGTCTTGGCACTTACAGTCTGACAGGTGATGTATGTGTCAATTCTGTAAAATCAGCCATCGCCCTCGGTTTCAGAAAAATCGACACGGCTCATCTGTACGGGAACGAGGTTGAGGTCGGCAAGGGGGTAAGGAAATCCGGCGTGCCACGCGAAGAAATCTTTGTGGCCACCAAGATTTACCCCAACCAATACTCCAATCCGGAAGCCGCGATAGAGGAATGTCTGCGCAAACTCGACATCGGATATGTGGATCTGATGCTCCTGCATCATCCCGGCACGAATGATGTTAAGGCATACAAGGCTATGGAGAAGTATGTTGCGCAAGGCAAAATTCGCTCCATCGGAGTATCGTGCTACTATATCGACGAGATAGATGAATTTATAAAACAGGTCAATATAAAGCCTGTATTGGTACAGAACGAGGTGCATCCATATTATCAGGATACCAAGGTGGTACCTCACATTCAGAAGCTCGGAATCGCAGTCGAGGCATGGTATCCGCTTGGCGGAAGGGGTCACCAGAAGGAATTGCTCAACGACCCGGTTTTGAAAGAAATCGCCGACGCCCACAACAAATCCGTCGCGCAGGTTATCCTGCGATGGGACTTGCAGCGCGGTGTAGTGGTAATTCCCGGCTCAAGCAGCCCCGCGCACATGAAAGAAAACATCTCGATATTCGACTTTGAGCTGAGTGACGAGGAAATGAGCCGCATAGCAGCTCTGAACCGAAACGAAAAACATGATTGGTACTAACATTCAATCAAAGAAAATAACAATTATAATTGAATACAACACTTCAATACAACCTGTACATCCCCGCCCATATAACGTGAGTTCGGGATAACGATAGCCAACTCGGCGGCATTACAACAAACGAGGCATATCAGGCGGCCGTTAAAATTATTTATGCCTGACAGCCAAACTTTCACGGAAATTTTGTAACTTTGTAATTGTAAAGTAACGCTACTCTGAATGAGTATTTCTTCTATACAATCCACTATTCAACGATACCGAAAGGAAATAAACGACTTATCGACAAAAATAGCCGATAAGCGTAAGCGTACATCTGAGGCAGAGGCAAAGGCTAACAAGGCTGTATCAGATGCGCGTAAATCAAAGTCTTCATCTACTGTTCGTTCGAAAATCGCTGAAAGCGAAAGATACGCAAAAGAAGCTACTAAGCATCAGAAAGAAATGGCAGACCTCGAAAAGAAAAGAGCTGAAAAGGAAAAGCTTTTATTAACTGAAGAAAAGAAGCTAATTAAAGAACAAGAGTCAGAGGAAAAGAAACGTCAAAAGGCTCAACAAAAGGTTGCCGATGCAAATGAGCGGAAAATGAAGTCGCTTACTCAAACAGTTAAATCTGTTCAAATTGAACAATCAAAGATGAGACAAATTTATCCGCTCCTAAACGTATCTTCGGAAGACGCATACGATGTGTTCATCTCTCATGCCTCCGAAGATAAAGTGCCATTTGTAGATAGCTTAGTTGAAGCACTCTTACAACGAGGTGTAAAAGTATGGTATGATAGAAAAATACTTACTTGGGGCAGAAGCATCAGACAAAATATTGATTTAGGACTTCGACAATCAAAATTTGCTATAATAGTTCTCTCCGAGTTCTATATACAGAAGTACTGGACGCAAAAAGAATTTAATGCCCTTTTTAGTCTTGGCTCGCAACTTGGAGAGTTCCTTCTTCCAATCTGGCACAATATCACTCCTGAAAGAGCAAAAGAATTTAGTCCAATGCTTAGTGATGCAATAGCCTTAATAAGTTCCAACTATACTATTGAGGAAATTGCGGATATGTTTGTAGAGAAGTTAAATTACGAAAACAATGGATAAATTGAAAATGCAAAGCCGTGATGTAGTGGGCGGCAACGTGGAGAAGATTGCCGCGTTGTTTCCGCAGTGCGTCACTGAGCGACTAAATAAGGATGGCAAGCCGGAGCTGGCTATCGACTTCGACAAGCTCCGTGCGGAACTGTCGAACGATGTGCTCGACGATGGCGAAGAACGCTATCAGTTCACGTGGCCTGATAAGCGAGCGGCTTCCCGTCTTGCCAACGAGCCTATTAATAAAACTCTGCGTCCGTGTCGTGAAGAATCGGTTGACTTCGACACCACGGAAAATCTGTATATCGAGGGCGATAACCTCGATGTCCTCAAAGTCCTTCGCGAAACCTATCTCGGTCGTGTCAAAATGATTTACATTGATCCACCCTATAATACAGGCAATGATTTCGTCTATAATGATGATTTCGCACAGTCTCGTAATGACTTCGAGGCTACAAGTGGTGCCTTTGATGAAGAAGGCAACCAACTTATTGATCCAATGCAGCGCAATACTGAAAGTAATGGCCGCTTTCATACTGATTGGCTAAATATGATATATCCTCGTCTCAAAGTTGCAAGAGACTTGCTTTCGGATGATGGTGTTATCTTTATTTCTATAGATGATAATGAAGTCGAAAATCTTCGTAAAATATGCGATGAGATTTTCGGTGCAGAAAATCATATTGAATCAGTAATATGGAAGAATAAGTATGGGGCCGGAGCTAAAACTATTGGCTTCATCAGTGCACATGAATATATTTTAATATACAGCAAACATCCGATCACAGATATAACATGTGAGTTTGTTGGAGAAGAACGTGAAAAATATAATAAGCGGGATAGTAAATATACTCAAAGAGGCCCATACAGAACACAGCCCTTAATGACTAACAGTCTGGGCGACAGACCAAATCTAATGTATAGTATTTTCCACAATGGTGTGGAAATCAAGCCACGGAAACAATGGGTTTGGTCTAAAGAAAGGATGGAAGCAGCAATCGCAAATGACGATGTAGAATTTTCCTTACAAAAAGATGGCTCCTATACGGTACGTTCCAAATCCTATTTATATGATGATAATGGGAATATTCGTAGGGGTAAGCCAGTATCCGTACTTAATGGACCTTTTACGCAAGATGGCACTCAAGAAGTCCGTGATTTGTTTTCTGGTAAATCAATTTTTGATTTTACCAAACCGTCGGAACTCATAAAATTTCTTGTTGGATTAGAAATTAATTCTGATAGTTCAAAAGATTATATAGTCCTCGACTTCTTTAGCGGAAGTGCAACTACAGCACATGCGGTTATGAAGCTCAATGCCGAAGATGGTGGTAAGCGCAAGTTCATCATGGTGCAGCTACCCGAAATGACGGATGAAAAGAGCGAGGCGCGTAAGGCTGGTTACGAAACCATTTGCCAAATCGGTGAGGAACGTATTCGACGCGCCGGAAAGAGAGTAAAAGAAGACGCGGGTCTGAACGGTCAAGACCTCGACATTGGTTTCCGTGTCCTCAAACTCGACTCGTCTAATATGGAGGATGTGTTCTATACACCTGAGGATTTCGACGCTCAGAATATTTTCACGACCATTAATAACGTCAAGTCCGACCGTACTCCACTCGACTTGCTTTTCCAAGTTCTTCCCGAACTCGACATCGAATTGTCAGCCAAGATTGAGGAAAAAGAGGTCAACGGTAAAAAGGTGTTCTTCGTAGATGGCAATTATCTTATTGCCACTTTCGACACCGAAGTTAACGAATCGACCGTGACAGAAATTGCGAAGATGAAGCCGCAATACTTCGTCATGCGCGATGCCTCAGCCGCCAACGACAATGTGCTCGACAACTTCGAGCAAATCTTCCGCCATTACTCACCCGACACCATTCGCAAGATTTTGTAATATGAGTTTAACACCGAGAGAAAAGAGTTTATTCATAAAGCTATTCAATCGTGGGGGCTATGTCCTTGATTTTAGCACTTCCGAATTTGATACTTTTACTATGGAAAGTATCAATGTCGGGTTGTGCAAGAAATATGGAATGTCAAAAGGCAGATCTTTAACGCAATTTCTACAAGAAGCCACATCGGACCAAACGGATAAGCTGTTAACTGATTTGATGTGGTATTATGAAAATCAATACCCCAACTTCAGAGAAGAAACGAAAGTCTATAAAGGACAACTACCAAATCAATGGCTAAATGAACCGGATTGGAAAGATCTTTACGAGAAATGCAAGAGTTTACTTTTAAAGGTAACTCGGAATGGCAACCTATTTGTTGAAAATTCGATTTCTGCTATCAAAGAGGCGTTTTCAAGCGACTACATCAACAAACAAACCGAACTTATGCTCTCTTTGCAAAAGGAAAATCCAACCGAGACCATAGGCAAAGCAAAAGAATTGATTGAGAGTTGTTGCAAGGCTATTCTTGAAGCTAATGGTGTTGTAGTAGATAAGAAATGGGATATTCCAGAATTAACCAAAAGGACGAGAAGCCTTCTAAAGATAACACCCGAAGATATTGCTGATAACATTCCTTGTTCTCAGTCAATGAAATCTTTACTCGGTAATCTTGCGGGAATTGCAAATGGAATAGCAGAATTACGAAACGCTTATGGCAGCGGACATGGCAAAAGTCCATCATATAAAGGCCTTGAGGAGCGCCACGCCAAATTAGCGGTCGGTGCTTCTCTTACTCTCGTAAATTTTCTGTGGGATTCCCATTTGCGTATGTGCGATAAGAAAAAGAGTCAACAATGAAATTCAAATTCAAAATACAAGACTACCAGACAGAGGCGGTCGAGAACACTACCGCCATCTTCACCGGGCAACCGAATCGTGATGCCACACACTATCGCCGCGACTTGGGCCGTTTGCAAAAAGGAACTTTCCGTTTTGACGGTGATGATGACGGCTACCGTAATACTGACGTAGAGCTTTCGGCCAAACAGCTGCTAGAAAATCTCCACTCTGTGCAGACTTCCGCAGGTGTACCTCTTTCTAAGCCCCTTTCGAGGATAGACGGCCTCGGCGCCGTCAACCTCGATGTCGAGATGGAAACCGGTACAGGCAAGACTTATGTCTATATCAAAACGATGTTTGAACTCAACAAACTCTACGGCTGGTCGAAGTTTATCATCGTTGTGCCAAGCATCGCTATCCGCGAGGGAGTTGCCAAGTCGTTCCGTATGCTCGAAGAACACTTCATGGAGCATTACGGAAAGAAAGCACGTTGGTTTGTCTACAACAGTTCGAACCTTAATCAGCTCGACAAGTTCTCACAGGACGCCGAGCTGAACGTGATGATTATAAACACTCAGGCTTTCGCCGCTTCCCTCAAAGAGGGTGGTCGCTCAAAAGAAAGTCGCATCATTTATTCGAAACGAGATGAGTTTGCATCTCGCCGTCCTATTGATGTGATTGCAGCCAACCACCCAATTATAATAATGGACGAGCCACAGAAGATGGAGGGCGCAGCCACACAGTCGGCCCTCAAAAAGTTCAATCCGCTTTTCGTGCTGAACTATTCCGCGACACACAAGACGAAGCATGATACCGTCTATGCCCTTGACGCTCTCGACGCATACCGCGAAAGACTTGTCAAACGCATCAAAGTAATCGGTTTTGAACTGAAGAACCTCCGAGGCACTAACGGCTACATGTACCTTGAAGACATCATCCTGTCTCCGAGCAAGCCCCCAATGGCTCGTATATCCATCGAGGTCAAGAACGCATCCGGTGAGCCGCGCCGACATTTCAAGACACTCGGAAAGGGCGAATCTCTTTATATCGAATCGAACGAACTTCTCGAATATAAAGGCTACGATATAGTAGAGATTTCCCCCGGTTCTAATACGCAACCTGTCGCATACGTCACATTTGCCAATGGCGTAACACTGCATAAGGGTGATGTCGTTGGTGACTCCAACGAACTTCACATGCAGCGTGTTCAGATCAGAGAAACGATTAAAGCTCATTTCGAGAAGGAGCGTCAGCTTTTCAAGAAAGGTATCAAGTGCCTCTTCCTTTTCTTTATCGACGAGGTTGCGAAGTATCGCCGCTATGACAGCGATGGTAATCCCGAAAATGGCATCTTTCAACAGATATTCGAGGAGGAATACTCTCGGATTGCAACGGAGGAATCTTCGCATACCTTTGATGAATCTTACAATGAATATCTGAGGCAGTTTACACCTCAGCAGGTTCATCGCGGTTACTTCTCAATAGACAAAAAAGGTAAAATGATTGAGACAAAGACGAAGCGAGGGTCGGATGTCTCCGAAGAAGCATCGGACTATGACCTCATTCTCCGCGACAAGGAGCGTCTGTTGAGTTTCGACGAGCCTACCCGCTTCATCTTCTCACATTCCACACTCCGAGAGGGCTGGGATAACCCGAATGTATTCCAGATATGTACGTTGCGCCATAGCAATTCTACTACCGCCAAACGTCAGGAAGTCGGGCGTGGTTTGCGTATATGCGTTGACCGAAACGGCATACGCCAAGACAAAGAACTGCTTGGCGAGGAAGTACACAACATAAATGTGTTGACAGTAATAGCCAATGAGAGCTATTCCGACTTTACTTCGGCACTACAACGCGAAACCCGCGAGGCTCTGCGTGAACGTGCCTCTAAAGCAACTTCAGGTTACTTCGAGGGCAAGACCATTACACTCGACGGTCAGCCACACTTCATCAATGACCGTGAGGCAAGCCGTATTATGGTATATCTTGAAGACAACGGTTATATAGATGATTCAGGTAATATAACGCCAAAATATCATGCCGACCGCGAAGCCGGTACACTGGCTCCTCTCGGCGCAAAGCTCGAACCGATGGCCGATGGCGTTACTCGCCTTATCAACTCTATCTTCGACCCGTCTCTCCTTGAAAGTATGACGGAGGACGGAGCAAAGACGAAATTGCCTGAGCCGAAGCTCAACGCCAATTTCTATCGCGATGAGTTTCAGGCCCTATGGAAAGCCATCAACCATCAGTACGTCTATACCGTCAGCTATAACTCCGACGAGTTGATTGAGAAATCCATTCTACATCTCAATACTGACGAGTTGCAGGTGCGCACTCTGCGTTATATCAAAATCGAGGGTCAACAAGACGAGGAAGAAGTGACTGAATTTGGCAACACCAAATCCACCTCTCAGGAACTTACCGATGTCAGTACGTCCTCTGTCAAGTATGACCTCGTGGGGCAGATTGCCAAGGGTGCCAATCTTACACGCCGGACTACCGCCAAGATTCTTAGTGGCTTGCGCCCCCAAAAGCTTGCTTTGTTCCGCAATAATCCCGAAGAATTTATCCGTAAGGTCATTCAGATTATCCGTGAGCAGAAGGCCACTATGATTGTCAATCGTATCCACTACCACCTCACCGAGGGGACCTATGGCTCGAACATCTTCACGGCAGCAAGCAAAGTGGAATTTGACAAGGCGTATCAGGCTACGAAACATGTTACGGATTATGTCGTTTCCGACAGCATCGGTGAACGCAATTTCGCCCATGATCTTGACGAAGCAAATGAAGTCGTGGTGTACGCAAAGTTACCGCGCTCGTTCCAGATACCTACACCGGTCGGCAGCTACGCTCCTGATTGGGCGATTGCCATGCAGAAAGGCAACGTCAAACACATTTTCTTTATCGCAGAAACCAAAGGTTCGCTACTATCCATGCAGCTCAACGCGATAGAAAACGCAAAGATTGATTGTTGCACGCAGCTATTCAACGAAATGTCAACAGAATCTGTGCGTTACCATAAGGTTACTTGTTACCAAGACCTTATCGACGCGATGACCAACGTAAAATAACTATTATGACATTTTGGAATTACATAGGTGAGTTTTTCTTGTTTCGCTGGCTGGTCGATAAGTTCAGGAAGTCCACAACAGAGCATGATACGCACACTGAGGCTTCAGGAGCTTCAATTAACGGAAACAGTGAATATCTGAACGGCAATCTCGATGATGGAATAGCCCCTGATGATGCAGTTACAGATAATTTAATTGATGATTCCGATAATTCCGAGGATCTTGATGATTTGGATATATTCATGCGCAATAATCGTTCCTGCCTGCATCACGGAGACTATGACGGTGATTATCATGGCAGCGGTCGTCATGGCTTTCAGAATGATTGGAATTCCGGAAATTATTCTCAATCATACGATGATTTCCTTGACGAGCAGGACGACTATGATATGATGGACGATGATTTTTAATAAATGATTGAAATGGTTAACGGACAAATTATACTTTTTCAGACGCAAGGCGGTGAGACTAAGATTGAGGTTCGGCTCTCTAATGAGACTGTATGGCTTACGGCCGACCAGATGGCAGAGTTGTTCCAGCGCAATAAATCGACTATTTCACGACATATTAAAAACGTGCTTGAAAGTGGAGAATTACAGCGAAATTCAGTTGTTGCAGAAAACGCAACTACTGCCTCTGACGGGAAAACCTATGTCGTCGCATATTATAATCTTGATATGATTATCAGCGTGGGATATCGTGTAAACTCGCATCGTGGCGTGCAGTTCCGCCAGTGGGCGACTCAGGTGCTGAAAGAGTACATGATTAAAGGATTCGTGCTTAATGATGATTTGCTCAAAAACGCCGGACAAGGGAATTATTTCGACGAATTGTTGGCCCGAATCCGTGACATCCGAAGCTCGGAGAAGGTGTTCTATCGCAAGGTGCTGGAGATTTATGCCCTCAGCATTGACTATGACCCACGTACAACTATCACCCAACAGTTCTTCAAAACGGTTCAGAACAAGATGCACTTTGCCGCCCACGGACATACTGCTGCAGAGGTAGTTTATGATCGTGCCAATGCCGAAAACGATTTCATGGGTTTGACTTCATGGCGAGGAGCCATGCCAACCAAATATGAGGCGGAGATTGCCAAGAATTATTTGTCGGAAGAGGAGGTCGATATGCTGAACCGCATTGTCAACCTATATCTTGACTTTGCCGAACTTCAAGCAAAGAGCCATGTGCCGATGTATATGAAAGACTGGATTCAGAAACTCGACGATTTCCTGAAGCTGTCTGGGAAAGAATTGCTGAACCATGCCGGAAGCGTGTCAGCTGAAGTTGCCAAACTCAAAGCCAATGAGGAGTACGACAAATTCCGTGAGCGCACTCAGTATCAACTTTCTCCTGTCGAAATCCACTTCCTCGAAGCCTTCGAAGCAGAAAGAAAGCGTCTCGAAGGCAAAAAATAAGAATGTGTATAATGAATGATAGCTACTCTTTTGATTTGATATGCCTTGTATTCCAAAAGCGAGGTATTACATTCAGCAAAACCGTTGCGGCAAAACTGGTCGGTGGCGAGTATCGGCTTGAAAAGCTCGTCCGCGAAGGCAAAATCCGGATGGATAAACCCACTGCAAAGCAGAACGGCAAATGGCATTGCAATGGCAGCGATGTTTTTAAGGTTTATAAAATTATAACCTCACACCACAATTTATGCGCTGAATAGCAAATCTTAGATTGAACCACGGCGTTGACGGCGCAGCTCCGTTGACAAAATGTTGACGTAAATTTTGAATTTGCAGACAATTTTGAGAAAAGAAATAAGCCAAGTAGCTGCAATTTAACTACTTGGCTTATTTTATTGGTGATCCGCCTGGGAGCAAAACTTTTATGCTTACAGGCGTTGATTTTTAGAGAGTTACGAGTTTTGCTTTTTCAAAGTGTACCGATTTTGGTACCGCTTTTAGACCCTCCGGCCTTAACACGTTCTTTAATGTGTGGGAACGTATTGCAAAGTTAAGCAATATATTGGAATGTACCAAATTTTCGCGCAACTATTTGAGAGTCAAAAGCTAAATTTATTTTGCGTGACCCCCTCAATCCTTGACGGGGTAAAAGATGCCTTTGAGTAACTGCGACATTCCGTTTTCGGTGAACGTCGCAGTTATTTTTTCGCAGATGTAGCGTTTGCCCCGGATAAGGAACAGGGAGCGCACATCGGGGATAGTGTCAGCGATAAACTTAAATGTCGTCTTCATTTTCGGTTCGACGGTGTGGAACACTTTGCTGCGGCGTGTGAGGCGGTTGTTGATGCGCAGGGAGAAGTGGACGTAAGCAAAGTTGCTCCAATCATCGGCAATGGCTATATCATCGACATTCGGGTAAGGGAGGTGATTGCCGATGAAGTGGTTGGCGCCGTCGTACCAGCCCACATATATGCGGTCGTAATATTCCGATTTTTTCTCTTTCTCACCTGCGGCGAGTGTCGAGTCGGAGATTGTTTTGAGAAAGGGGTGGTCGCTGTCGTCCTCGCTCGTTGTGTCAGTGTCCTCGTCGTAGCCGGAGAAAGAGAGGAACAGCACACGTCCATACTTTTCCTCGGTATCGTCTATCCACGCCGGAACAAACTCTATTTCCTCGCTGTCGGCATCTTCTTCGGGGTTCACTATGCGGCCACCAAAAAGATTTACGGGTTGCAGACGGCAGGTATAGAGGTAATAAATCCGTATCAGCCCGGGAGAAAAGTCAATCTTACGCTCGCGGCTAATGGTGCGTATCAGGAAGTAGGCGTCGCAGTCCTCGGCATAGAGCAGCTTGTCGATTTGGGCGTTGCGTCCGCGTTGCCCTCTCCAAGTGCGATAACCGCGATTGGCGGCAAGCAGCTCCGACATCGTCTTGTAGCGCACCACACGGTTCTGCCACCCCTCGATAAACCAGTCGCAGCTGTAATACTTCCACATTTCGTGGTCGCAGTCCTTATAGACAAGGTTCTTCGCCTCGGAGTAGTCGCAGTCTTCTTCCTCGACCTTTACCTCGGTGGAGTGTTCCTCCACCACATCGACGATGCAGACGGTCGGCTTGTCTGCAAGCACCTCGTGGGTAAAGGCGAAAGTGATGCGCTTGCCCCGGTGGTCGAAGTCGAACTCGCCCCCTAAAAACAGCTCCAACTTCTCGAAGTATTCCTCGACCGTCCAGTGTGGCAGGGCGTTTGCGAAGCCCGGCATATACCACGCATGAGGGAGAGCGTTGCAGATAAGGAGGTATTTGTATTCCTCGTGTTCCTCCCATTTCGAGAAGTCGGGCGTGTAGCCTACGGCCTCGCAGATTTTCCGTGTGATGTGAAGCAGATACGGTTGCCACGACAGCCCCGTGGTCTTCTCTTTGTTCCATTCAAAATGCCCTCTGCCCTGCGCGGCATCATCGACGACATATTCGGCGAGATTTTGGATATTGCCGGAATAGTCGTTGACCCACGGCAGAGCCACGCATTGGTCGGAGTTGGAGGCCGGGTGCCAGGCGTTTGAGGGCGTTATCTGCGAGGTCGAGGTTGTCGGGGGTGCGCCGAGGTCGAGTTCATTGATATAGACTTTGTCGAAAGTCTTATCGAAGTTCTGCTCGGAGCGCCCCTCCAAGAATTGCGTCTTGACCTCGGCCTCGGATATTTCGGTAATGGTGATAGAGCCGAACTTGTAGAAGCCGCGGTCGCGTATCTCGCAGTCGAAAATCACCTTTTGCGCCGCCACATCGGCACGGTTGATGTGGCCGAAGATAGCAAGGTTCTTCGGGCAGTCTTTGAGCGGAAAGGTGATTGTCAGCGTGTAGCCGTCGCTGCCGCTGAACATACGGTTTTCGGAAACATACTCAAACGAAGTGCCTTGCTTCAAGGCAGCGAGCCTGTTGTTGACGTAGATTTGCATTATCGTTTTGATTTGGGTGATTTGTTCTTCATCAGGCGGTCGTATTCCTCCTGTGCCTTTTGTATGCCGTGATCGCCGCTGACGGTGTTCACGGTCACAAAAGGTTCGTTGAGCCGGGCATCGAGACGGTCGAGTACGGCCACCATTCTGCCGTCGCTCGCCGGGGCTTCCTGTGTGTAGGTGTTGTTCACTACGGTTTGGGGTGCTGACGGCTGCGCCGCTATAACCGCCGGTGCGGTTATTGTCCTCGACACATCGGCTGCTGTGATAGAGCCGATGGTGTTGGTACGTTGCGCATAGTCCAGAGCCTCCAACAAAGGGCGGGTCCGGGGATTGTTGACAAGTCGCTGCGAGGCGACCCATTCCCCTTTGTGAACGACACCTGCTTCCTCGTACTTGCCGCCGGGAGGTGTGAAGCCACCCTCGGCATAGCCCTGCGCCTCGGAAGCCTGTTGCTGCTTCTTGATAGTGGCGATTTGGATAGCACCTGCGGCCACGGCCATAGCCGCCGCTATCGGAGCGAGGATATAGCCGATTACGGGCACCTGCGCCGCCGAGCCGTAAGCGTTGAGGGCGTTGGTGGCAGTCTGCGCCACGGCCTGTATCACCTGCATTGCGAACTGCTTGCGCGAGGCGTCGGACTTAATCTTGGCTATCTCCTTTTCCTTATCTTTCTCGGCTTTCTTGACCTTGTAGGAGTTGCCCTCCGCAAGCTCAATCTCGCGGTCGTACTTCTTTTCAGCCTTTGCGACTTCAAGGTCGGCCTCGGCTTGCATATACTCCGACATCTGCTGCATACCTGCGGCCATAACAGCGAACACCGATTGGGCGAGAGCGGCAAGGCGCGTGGCCCAGTTGCCGCCGTCTTCCTCGGTGGCATCAAAGAAATTCTTCCACGCCTCGTAAATGTCGAGAAGTTGGTTTGTCTGCGTCGAGCCGAACCTACGGACGGCATCGAGCGACTTCTTGTTGTAGGCCCTCTCGATACGCGCCTTTGCGTCCTCGTACTGCTTTTTGTCAAGTATTCCCTGGTCGTAGAGCGACTTCACCACATCGAGGTCGCGCTTCATCGCCACGGCCTGACGGTCGGCAGATCCCTCGGAAGGCTTTGCCGACTCCGGCAGGTATTCCCCGGCATACTTCTTCTTCAAGTCGCGCTGCGCTTGCAGATACTCCTTGTAGGAGATAAGCCCCCGGTCGTATGCTTCAAGCATCAAGTCCATTTCGAGGTCGTAGCGTTGCGCTGCCTCGCGGTATTCATACTGCTTGCGCCACTCGGCCACACGTTGGGCGAGCAACTTCTGGCGTCGCAACTGCTCCGCTGCCTCGGCCTGTTCAATCTGCACCTTGTAGCCGTGCCATTCCTCCGAAGCCTCGTTGTAGGCTGCTTGCATCTGTTTGAGATACTTGATGCGAATGTCGAAAAGCCGCTGCTGCAAGGCTTCCTCCTTTTGGTACAGCTCACTTCCGGGCGTGTAAAAGTCCATTTGCGCGTCCGTTTCCTCGGACTGCTGCATACGCTTTGCCTCGTCCACTTTGAGGGCGGCATTGCGTTTGAGCCACGCGGCCTGCATTTCCTCTTTCTTTTTGAGCAGTTCCTGATAATCCTCGTCCTCGGTAAGATTGAAGCGTTGATAGACAGCCTCGCGGTCTTCGTAATACTTTACTTCGAGATTGTATTTGTCGAGAAGGAATTGCGACCACGGCTTCAACCCTGCGGAATAGTCGGAGATATTCTGCGCAGCAGCCGCCTCCCAGTCGCCCTTGGTGGCGTTGAGGGCATCGCGGAAGTCCTTACGGGCCTTGACCTGCGCCCTGCGCTCGGCGGCCTCCCTCGCCTTGCGGTCTTTCTCCGACTCGTAGGGTGTGAAGTCGTCGAGGTTAAAGTCGGGATTACCGCCCACGACCTCCGGCGTCGGGCTTTCGAGCACCGACAGCCGGGCCCGTGCCTCGTCGAGGAAGTCGCGCAGCTCCGCTGCCGACACCTCGCGTACCGTCGGGTTAGGCTCGTTGAGTCCGAGTATGATGCGCCCTCCGCGTTTGGCATCGACATTCGCTTCGTTGTCACGGATAAAGCGGCGCAGTTCCGCCTCGGTATATGTAGCGAGCGGATTGCCGTTGCGCTCTATATCCTTGATTTCCTCCATAGTGACATTATACTCGGTCTGCCCGGCTATCATTTCATTCACGATGTTCACCGGGTGCGTCGCCATTCCGTTTTTCTGCCAGGTGTTGCCCTTGATTGCTTGCAGCTCGTTCACAAGGTCTTGCGAGAGTGTGCCGGAGGTCTGCAACTGATACACCACCTGATTTGTGATGCGGACGGCGTCACGCAGGGATTTGCCCTCGTCGATAAGCGACTCCTGCAACTTCTTCGCCCATTCCTTGAAAGAGTCGCGGTATGTTTCGTCGGCGGTTTCACGGGCAACCTGTATCGACCGCTCCCGGGCGGCGATACGGGCAGCGGCGGCAAGGCGTTTGTACGCCTCGGCAAGGTTGGTGATTTCTCCGCGCTCGTTGATAAGCCCTTTGAGAAATTTGCCGTACTGCTTGATGATTTCGTCCTTGACCTCCTTGTATGCCTTTGTGCCTTTCTTGGCCGCTTCGAGCCGCCCCATGAGCGTGTCAATGGTCTTCATTTCCTTGTGAAGTTCCTCCGAGAAATTGGCGGCGGTGTTCCTGGCCTCGCGCATCTTTTTGGTATATTCCGAAGTGCGGTCGCACAATGCCTTGACAGCTATTGCGACGGCGGCGAGCACCGAAAGGATCAGCCCGAAAGGGTTGGCCTTTACCACGGTGTTGAGTATGCGCATGGCGTGTGTGGCCGCGCCCACGCCCTGCGTGAAAGCGATAACGGCGATGCGCCCGAGGATAATTGCCGTGCGGTATGCCACCATAGCGGCCTTGCCGATGCCTACAACGGCGTTCCACGCCACGGTGGCCGTCTTGACAAGCACAATCCACCCGTAATAGGCTGCGATGACGGTAACGACATTAGCGATAGCCTTGCGGTGGGCGATGATGAACGACACAAGGGTATTGAGCACACGGAGGAACACCGACGATGAAGTATATATGTGCTTCATCAGCGGATAGAGCTTTTCTCCGAGTTCGATTGCAAGCTCCGACACGCGCTTACGCGCCTTGTCGATAGATGCTTGCACGGTGTTGTTGAAAATGGCGTACTCGTTGGAGGCCGACGTGCCCTCGCGGAACGCTTCGGCAGCCTCGCCCATTTGCCAACGGAGGAAGTCGAGGTGGGAGGAAAGGTTGGAGAGTACCGACGACACACGGGCGCCGTCGAGTCCGAGGTCTTGGAACAGCGGCGACAGGACGGCCAGAGCCTTGTCCTCTCCCAGTTTGCCGAGGGCTTCGAGGAACATCATCACGCCTTGCGTGGTGCTTTTATTGAGCGTTTCAATAAAAGAGTTGGTTTCCAGCCCTACCTTTTTCGCCATTTCGGCAGGTTTCTTAAACAGCTCCATAATGGTACGCTGCAATGCCGTGGCCGACATTTCCACCTTTTGACCGTGCGCGTCGAGCGTCGCGGCAAAAGCCATAATCTCGGGGATAGTCATTTTGGCGGTCGAGCCGATGCCGGCCATACGCTGCGCGAACTCCACGATAAAAGGCTTGGCGGCGGTGCAGTTCTGCGAGAGGTGGTTGACCGTCGAGCCGATTTTGAGCATAGAGTCACGCACACCATACATCTGCTCCATTCCGAAGATGTTAGACAGCTTGGCAATGGTCTGCGTGGCCCCCTCTCCGAGGTCGACGAGCGCCACGTTGATAATCGACGCGGCCTCGACATACTCGCGGACGGAGGCGACAGTATTGTAGCCGAGTCGTCCGCCCTCCTGGGCGAGCAGGTTCAGCTGCTCCCGGGCAAGACGGGTGTCCATGCCCTTGAAAATCTCGTTGAGTTCTTCAACCTCGGCGGCAGTCATACGGGTGTACTTTATGGTGTTAGCCATAGTTTCCTCGATGTCCGAGTAAGACTGCACCGCCTTACGTCCGGCCATAATAAGGCCCGTGACGGCGGCGACCACAGCCATTATTGCGGTCTGCGCACCGTTTAGCCACCCGTTGAAGCGTTGCCACAGGGACTTTTGCGTGGCGAGAGTGGCGTTAACCTTTTGTAGTTCCGCTTTGAGCATACGGATTTTAGCGACGTGGGCATCCCAAGCGGCGGTGCCGCGCTGCAATCCGTTGAGTTGCTGTTGGAGTTGCCGCAGGGCAGTGTTGAGCTGCTTTGGCGTGGCCTTGTTGAGCCGCAGCATCACCTGCTCGGCAGTCGAGGCGGTGCCTTTCAACTGCTCCATAGCCTTACGGGTGGAGTTCAGCTCGCGCTGCAACTTCTTCATCGTGGCCCTGTCACCTGCGGCGGCGGCTTTCGCTATCCCGTTTTCCAGACGCTTTGCGTCCTTTTCGAGCTGGGATAGCATCTTTTGGGCTTGTTTGCCGTTGACGGTGAGTATTACGTTGGCGGAGGTGGAATAATTTGCCATTTGAAAACTGAAATTGGGAGTTGTACCTGCAAATTTCGTCCGTCTTTTTCGAGGGCGAAAAGACGGTAAAAGGCTTATATTCCGCTGAAAAAAGGGAGAGGTGTCGGAGTAGGAACGCCCTCTGACGGAAGGGTGCCGGGAGGGAAAATCCCGGCTTGCACTCTCAAAGGGCGGCAGTGCCGGTCGGGTCCCGTTGAGAGTGCCTTAAAGAGTTGACATTTAGGCAACTCGACCGCAATTTCAGGGGTCACGCTGCAAACTTTTTCCAGTTTGTAGTGGGTTGAAATTGCTAACGAGTGAAGAATGAGCGAGTTGGGGGTTACGGGGGCTTGCCCCCGTAGTGGCATCGCACACCCCCCACCGCCCTCGTATATTTGCACCGAATAACAATTTGACACCTTATCGGAATATGCAATGAGCGGTAGCGAGCTTGTAATATCGTCCAAACCGCGCAAGCAACACTGGTTTCCGGTGTATGTTCACCACAGATTGATACGAGTAAGTATATACTGAGTCGAAAACACTACCTTTGTTGTATATAAAGATAAAGTTCAACATTGCCGGGAGGATGCGGAATATTGACCCGTAGGTAGACAACGTCACAACGTATGTCGGTTACATTAAAGACTAATTACCGCATCCTCCATTTTTTCTCATCGAAGCAAGAATAGTATCCTAGAAGAACATGGTTCATTCTGAATAGACCCCACGAGAGAATGCAGAGAAAATCAGGCAATTAAAACTAAAAGAATATGAGTGAGCTAAAAGAATTCATCATCGGCGTGGATGTGTCGAAAAAGACCCTTGAAGTCGCCATCCTTGAAAAGGCCACACAGAAGGTTGTGGGCACCAAGTCATTCTCCAATACTCCGAAAGGGTATTCGGAACTGTTGCTCCATGTAGCCTCGAAAACGAAGCGGTGCATCAGCACCGTTGTCCTTGAGTCGACGGGAGTCTACCATGAGAACTTCGTTGACTACTGTCATGAAGTCGGATGGGCGGTGAGCGTCGTGCTGCCGACCAAGATCAAGAACTTCACCAAGGTAGAGAACATCAAGACCAAGAACGACAAGGTGGACGCTAAGATCATCGCCCGCTATGGCTGTATGTTTCCCTTGAAGTTATGGACTCCGATGACCGGCAACTACCACGAGCTGCGCACCTTGAGCCGCCATATACTCGCGCTCAAAAAGGAACGCTCCAGGGCCATGACACGTCTTGCCGCGTACAAATCGACCAAGCGCACACCTAAAAGCATCATACAGTCCGAGGAAGAACACATACTGTGCCTCGGTGACATGATCGAGCATGAGGAGGCAGAGCTGAAGAAACTCGCCTATGCCGACCATGAATTCAAGCGCAAGATTCAGAAGGTAGCGACAATCAAGGGCATCAGCGAGCTGGTTGCAATCCAAATCATTTGCGAAGTCAATGGATTTGAGATGTTTGCGAATACCAGACAGGTAACGAGTTTCGCCGGTTTCGATGTCGTGGAAAGACAATCGGGAGATTATGCCGGGCGAACGCATATCTCAAAGAAAGGCAATCGCTACATCAGGCGGCTTCTATACATGCCTGCGATGACGGCTGCCACACATGGCTCAGGAAAGTTCGTTGACCTCTATCAACGTATTGCGGAAAGGAATACGGGGACAAGTAAGCTGAAAGGACTGGTTGCGGTAGAACGAAAGCTCTTGATAATCATATACACGTCAACGCGGCGGGACTGCTGATCTTCATTGGTGCTTTGTATCTGATGCACCTGGACGACTACTCCCGTATCGTACTGGCGCTGTTCTACATCCTCGGCACGGCAGGCGTCGTGATCGAGCGTATGATCCTGCGCTGGGTAGACCGCGCCCGCCGCCGCAAGGGGCTGGGTCTGCGCCATATCCTTCTGGTGGGCGGCGGTAAATCCGCCGCGCTCTATCTGCGTGCGCTCGAGCACAACCCCTACTACGGCTTTGTCGTGGACGGCTATCTGGCCGGAATCGAAGAACCGGGTCTTGGTGTGCGCTACATGGGCAGCTATGATGCGCTGTCCGCCCGGCTCGACGAGGTTGCCGTCGATGAGGTCGTCGTAGCGCTGGAGGCTGACGAGATCGAATTGCTGCCCCACGTTTTTGCCGCCTGCGACAAAAACGGCGTGCGCATCACGATGGTACCGTTCTACAGCGACTATCTGCCCGCCCGGCCCACCATTGACGTGCTGGACGCGCCGCCGAGATCATGGCGCAGGTTTTCAGC
>OHBJ01000695.1_pt1 | contig 22385 bp, 27 predicted proteins | sample 1577241 | NCBI WGS metagenome assembly OHBJ01 (sample SAMEA3541594, study PRJEB24748) | human gut metagenome | biome: human gut; feature: human-associated habitat; material: faeces | place: China | collected 2012 | reverse complement strand
AAGACTGAGCAGCAGACGGCCATCCGCGCCGAGGGCCGCGTCGAGGTCGGAGAAGCGGGCGATCTTGCGTTCCTGTTTGATGAAGCTGCCGCGGATGATCTGATGAATGTGCTGGAGCACGCCGACTGCCGTTCCTGCGGCAATCAGGAGATTTTGAAGATCATCCTTGACGAGGCGGACGCCTTTTTCAAGGGCCGGAAAACCGCGCAGGAGGCGGCGCAGGTCATGGACAGGCGTGCGGCGCTGTTTATCGCGGAAGCAGGATGATACAGCCGGGCGGCAGCGGATATGCCGCCCGGTTCTTTCTGTTGACAACCGTAATCAAATGTGCTATGTTATGATTACAGACGTAAACAACAGGAGGGCGACACGGTGAACAGAATCGATCTGACACAAGCGGAATGGCAGCTTATGGAGAAGCTCTGGGAGCACGCGCCGCAGACCGGGCGTGAGCTGACGGAGGCAATGGCGGCGCAGACCGGCTGGAACCGCTCGACGACGCTGACGCTTCTGCGGCGGCTGATGGAGAAGGGGGCGGTGCGCTGTGACGCGCAGGGACGCAAAAACGTCTTTTATCCCGCCGTCCGCCGCGAGGATGCAGCCGCGCAGCAGACGCGTGATCTGCTTGGCCGCGTGTATAAGGGGAGCCTGAGTATGCTCGTCAGCGAGATGACGAAGCGCGAGGCGCTCCCACAGCGCGAGATCGACGAGCTGCGGCAGTTTTTGGACGATATGAGCCGTTAAACGGAAATATAAGGAGGACGCACCATGGAAACATTTCTGCTGAATCTGTTGAAAACTTCCCTGTTAGGTTCCCTCGCCATTCTGGCGATGCTGGTACTCAAACCCCTCTGGCGCGAGCGCTACCGCGCGAAGACGCGCTGCTGGCTGTGGCTGGCGCTGGCGGTCTTTTTGCTGCTGCCGGTCGATTTTTCGGTGAAAAACGCGCCGGTGCAGGCTGAGCCGCCGAAGGACTACACCCTCTTTGTCGGCACGGATAAGACGACCATCCAATCGACCGACAACCTGTTTGGCGACATGGCCGAAAAAAGCGGCCAGTCCCCCGCCGCGGTGCGCGACACGATCATCCAGCGCCCTGTGACGAATCCCGAGCAGAAGACGACGCGCTACATCCCCGTGACGACGATCCTGTTTTACGGCTATCTCGCGGGCGCGGCGGCGTTCCTGTTGTATCAGGGTGTCTCCTACGCCCTCTTCCGCCGCACGGTGCGCCGCTGGAAGAGAGACGTCGCCCGCGCGGACTACGCCGCGATGCTCTCTGACACGGCGCGCGACTTAGGCGTGAGCGCGCCGGAGATGATCGTCTGCGAGGCCATCTCCACCCCCGCGGTGACAGGTCTTCTTCGCCCGCGGCTGCTCCTGCCCCACGAGCGCTATGACGTGCAGGAGCTGCGCTACATCCTGCGCCATGAGCTGTGCCATTTGAAGCGGCGCGATATGCTCTTAAAGCTCGTGCTGCTCGCGGCCAACGCGATGCACTGGTTCAACCCCGTGGTGTATCTGATGCTGCGTCAGGCGGACGAGGACATCGAGCTCGCCTGCGACAGCGCGGCGACCGACGGGCTCGAACTCCCCGAGCGCGCGGCTTACAGCCGGACACTGCTCGCCGCCGGGCTCGACAGTTTCGGTTGGTACCAGCTTCGGAAGATTTTTCAGCCAAAGGCATGTCCTTTTGCTGTACGGGTGCCCAAATTCATACGGCTGTATTGTCTGCGTATATCGAGGCAGATTATATATTTTGCTCGGGACAGGATTTTCAACGCAGATTCTTTCGCAGTCTGCATTCAAAAATTCCATAAAAAAAGCTTTGCCCGTCAATCCTTTTTCGTACCGTTCCCGATTCAAAACGTGATTTTTCCACAGATGTCTTGCTCCTGCATTGCTGAGATAGGTACACGGCGGGTGCGCAATCAGCATATCCCATCTGCCGTCCATTGTGTGTGACTTTCCGTCACACGTAGTAAATGTGCACTTCCCATTTATCAGAGGGATAACGTCCTGCATAATGTGCCACTCCGGATGCCCGCCGGAGCACTTCTGCACGTCACAGCTGTATGCTTCGTGTCCTAGCACTCTAAATGCGGTACACACTCTTTGAGATTCTTCACATGCTACCAGTACTTTCATTTTCTTTCACCTCTTCCAGGCATCCGGGAAAAGCCAGTTGCTTTGGCTCGTGGTATTCATCTTCCCACTCAACACCGATCCAGTCCAGCACACGTCCCCAGCCGTATTTCTCGCCACTTGCATCAGTGCAGCAGCGGTACATCCAATACTCCCACTCTTTCGGATTGTCCTCTCGAAGACGGTCAAACCGATGCGGGCGTTTTTCAATGTGAATCCCAAATCCGCACATGGAGCAGCCTGTGCGTTGTGCTCTTGTGGTGTACAGCGTTCCGTCAGGCTTTCTTGCAATTTCACCGTATGCCCTCGGTACTGGTACATCCAGATCAATCGCCAGCTGTAGTAGATCTTGTCTGGTAAAAATCGCAAACGGGCAGCTACGAGTTACACTTTTTCCGTAGTAGTTGCACCCGTTTTTGATTAGTGCCATTTCACGTTGCCCGCCTTCCGATGCCATAAGTCCAAGATACGGCACGCTGTTGTGTGCTTTTGCCCAGTCATCACAAGGCTTTTCTTTCATGTAGTAGCAGCATCGAGATGACACTTGAAAATCCGGTGCCGGTCTGATTTCCAGATCTGGCCTCATGTCGCGGTAGTTACCACCAAAAAGCTTGATCCACTTGTCTTGCAGCTTGATGCGGTCGCTATGCTTATATCCACCCTGCTTACCCATATCTCCGGTCATGATCGCATGGATAAATGTCTGCTTTTCTGCATCTGGCTGTAACAGATAGCTGATCTTGTTTGCTTTTGCCTTGCTTACCACAGGAAATCCCAGCTGCTGTAATACCTGTGCCTTGCCCATGTACGGCTTGATACTTGTCACGCCAAGTTGCTTGTGAATTTCTTGATTGCCCTTGTCCTCTAGCACACTGACAGAAATTGCCGGCACATCAATGCCAATGCTTCGCAGGAATACCAGCAGCGTAATGCTGTCCAGTCCGCCAACGCTGACATGGCACTCTCTGCCCTCTCTGGTGATCTTCTTATAAAACTCCCACGCTCTGCATTCAACAAATGTTAATTTCTGTGCATACGGCAGCGACTGGATTTGCAAAAAATCCCTGATGTTCATGATTGTTTTCACCTCAATCTCCAATTCTTTTCATCACTTCTCATTATCGCGAACAGATACCCGCCGCAGCGTTCCTTGATACGTCCTGCCAACGCTTTGTCCGCCGCCAGCAGATCCCGAAAGATGCGCTCACTGGAAACGATGGTGACCATGTTCCGGGTGTACCGCTCATTCAGCAGCTCAAACGCAATGCTGATTTCTTTTGGATTTGTATCACTGACATTGCCGCCGATCGGCTTCAGGAAATCGTCTATGTACAACACTTGTGCCTGTGTCAGCTGCTGAAAACGTTCCTGTCTGGTAGCAAATTGGCTTAGATCGCGAAAAACTGTCTGCCACATCTCATACCGCACTTGCAGTCCTCTCTGGAGCAGGACACCACAGACAGCAGTGCACAGATGCGTTTTGCCTGCTCCACTTTGTCCGCCGATATACAGCCATTGCGAACGGTTCTTTTCCGCATAGTGCATCACGTTTTCTTTCAGTGCGGTTTGCCAGTCTTCTTTGCACTGATATGCATCAAATGTTTTGGTGCGTATCGTTTCTGCCAATCCGGACTGTGTGATGTTGGACTGATTCTGCCGAATCGCCATGCACTCGCAGATACGGTGCATTTCTACGCCGTCCTGCAAGTAGGCGATGCTGCCCTTGTTCCGGCACTTAGGGCAATCATATCCGGTAAGGCTGCCCCGTGATTGATTGTACCAGTCACACCGCATCTTGTCATAGGATTCCGGTGTGATTCCGGCATCAGAATTTTGTTTCCCAGCGATCTGCAACAGGTTCTGAATTGCTTCCATACTTTTCACCTCCACGGTTCCACTCACTCCGCTCCCACGTTCTCACAGCTGCTTTCCAGTCTTTCATGGGAGATTTCCCCACACGCCAGCCGTTGGATTCGTAGTAGTCGTAAAAGCGTTCTGCATCTACACCGTTCTGCCTGCTCTGACAGTAAGCTCTGATTTCTTCCAAAGTCGGTTTCACAAATCGTTTTGCTTTGGGAGAGTGTGTGTCAGTCGGCTTGTCCGACTGTGCACCTGTACTTTCCCTCTTATCTACTCTTATCTTCTCTACTCTACTCTTCTCTACGTTACCTGTAACGTTGCAAAGCGTTTCTCCTGTGTTACATTGTAACAGTTCAGGTGTTTCTGCTGTACAGGGCAATGCAACAGTAACTTCTGCTTCCAGTTGCTCCTGCTTCTGTTTTTCACGGAATTTCCGTACTCTTTCCGCACTGCTGCTTTCTGAGCCAATGGCTTCACTGGCTTCCGGCATAAAGTAAACTGATTTACTTTTTTCAATCAGCTTTCCGGAACGCATCAGGAAACCAAGTGCCACTCTGACGTTTTCTTCATCTTCGTCCAGTGCAAGTGCAAGCTCGTCCGCAAAGTCGTTTTCGATGCCCTCAAAGTAGAGTTCGCCGCCTGTCTGAATGCTCATGAGCATCATTTTCAGATAGATGACCACATAGGTGTCACCGCCTGCGATCTTCCGCATTTTCTTCATGACCTTATCTCGAAAGAAGTCCTCTTTCAGTTTCAGCCAGTAATATCGTTTTGACATGATGATACCTCCTTTCGTTCTACCTTGCAGCCGTGTTCCTCTGTCCAGTCACAGCTGCTTTCCAGACAGATACTGCACAGCAGCATGGATTCACCGCAGAATGGGCAGTGCATGACATGTCCGTCCTGCTCCTCGTCCCAGTATACCGTGACTTCCTTGCCGCAGTGCGGGCATTCTTCGGTGACGAAATCCTGTTCACAATAGAAAGCCATTTCTTTTCCTCCTTCCTTGATTTATTTGTGGAAGTGCACTGATCTGCTCAATGCACCGGAAGCACCGGCACGGTGTATCGTGTAATCACGGGACGATATATAACCGTGCAGCTACAGGTAATAAGCCGCCTGTGGTCGCTGTTGCGTGTGTGCCAACGGATTCCGTTCGTTGTCTGACTGCCGGCAACTGGGCATGGCAGGGCGTTCCGGAGCTGCACCGGAAGATGTGGGGTGATTATTCCCACATCATGACTGCATCGCCCGATATGCGGCGGTGTACTATACCGCCGCACGGAAAGGAGTACCTATGACATTGGAGATGTTGGGGCAGTGTGCCGGAGTTGCACCGGCAGTCTGGGGGTTGTCATTCCCCAGATATGACTGCATCACTGTATTTGCGGCGGCTACCAGTACCGCCGCATAGGGGAGATAAAAAATGGAGGGTAGCCCCATTCGGGGCAGTGGAGAGCGGTTTTACGTCATGCTCGGGACGTGAAGCTTATCTGTGGGCTATCATCTCCCGCACTCTCTCGATAGCCTGATCAAGTGTCAGATACTCATGCGGCTTCTCAGGCGGGTCTGCTTTCGGTATGCGTGACGGCTCATAGTAAACCCACCAAAAAAGCCGGCATACCGGTTCACTGGTGTCGATAGCGTAGACAGTGGCGAACATTTCACCCTTTGAGTAGTCAAAAGAAAGCCTGTCCTGCTCTGGCAGGACATCGTTTGCGATCAGTACGAGATCAAATAACATCTTCACCTTGTCGCGATTTTCTGCGGTCATGCTAACACCTCGTTATTTGTACATTCAGGTTCTTCATCGGCATGGATATACCTGCTCAGGTCTTGTCCGTCATAATCTTCCAAAAACTTTAGAAAAGTGGATACACGGCACTTGTAAGAACCAAGCTTCATGAAGCGGATCACGCCGGCTTGTCGCAGTTTATGTACCGCAGCAATGTTGCATTTCAGCAGAGATGCAACATCTTTTACTGTGAGCAGCTGTTCTGGAATAGGCTGCAAAGTGATTGTCGTGTCTTTCGATGTAAACACATCTTCTTTAATGATTTCTCTCATGGGTTACTCCTTCCTTGAAAATGTCTGCTTGTATGGGACTTCCGTGCTTGTCCAGTTGTGCAAATTCTCGGTGCGTTGTATGCTGGCACTGCAACTGACAGGCAGCTTTATTGCAAATGGTGTTCTTCTCTGGATTGCACAGGAATACGGGTTTGATGTATGGAATCCTGTTCATTCTTCAATTACCTCCCCATAGAGAAATTCTTCTAAGTTTTCCAGTGTTGCACCAAGTTCGGCAAGCTGCTTTCCTCTTTTTTCGTAGTACCGAAGTTGATACAGATACTGGCGGCGTTTGTACTTGATTCGCTGCTCTCTCTGTGCAAGCTTTACATTGTCAGAATCACGAAGGTTTTGAATCTCCATTTCTACTTGTTCATCAGTCATGTTCTTCATAAAAACTCCTTTCAGCTATCTATCCATTTTTCAGTTTTAGTTCCATGAAATTTAGAATCATCAAATTCCTCTACAACAGAGCTTAGAATTTCGTCCGTAGTACAGTGTAGAATATTTGACATTCGTTTTACATTTACTAGGCTTGGATTCCTCAATCCATTTTCCCATTGAGAAACTGTGCTTGGAGATACATTTAATTTTGCAGCCAGTTCTTTTTGAGAAATTCCACGCTTTTCACGGATTTTTTTAATATCAGTCAAATTATCACCTCACATAAAAGTCACTTTTCGTGATCTGACAATTTTATTATAAATCACTTTAAGTGAACTGTCAATATGCAAATATCACTTTTTGTGATTTTTCTACATATTGCACAAAAACAAGCTTTATTTCCTTGACCGAAGTCACAATGTGTGATATAATATTCACAGGTGGTGAACATCATGATTGGCGATAAACTAAAAAAACTACGAAAACAAAATGGAATTTATCAAAAAGATTTAGCTGAAGCACTTTCCGTGTCTAAAAGTACAGTTGCCATGTGGGAAACTGGAAATAGAATGCCAGATATTGAAACCGTGAAAAGAATAGCAGATTACTTTGGCGTGACTGTAGAATATTTGATTGGCGGTTCGGAATTAGACCACTCAAAAGAAGTTTCAGAAAACGACATCAAATTTGCCTTATTCCACGGTGCTGAGGGAATCACCGATGAAATGTATGCAGAGGTCAAGCAGTTTGCTGAAATGGTCAAGCTGCGTGAGGAAAATAAGCGAAAGGATAAAAAATGAACCTCGATGATCTATATCATATTGCAGACGTTGAAAATATAGAAATCATACCGTTTCCGCTTCCAAAGACAAAATCGCTGTCGATACAGACAGATGATTTTGATTGCTATATTGGCATGGACGACAGCGAAATGCCAACCAATGCAGAAAAAAAGATCCGGCTCGCTCATGAGCTGGGTCACTGCACACAGAGTGCATTTTATAATCGTTGGAGCAGCTGCGATCTTGTCAGCCGGCATGAATACCGTGCAAACAGATGGGCTTGCGAACAGCTGATTCCGAAAGAGGAAATGGAAATTGCTATGAAAAAAGGGTATTGTGAAGTTTGGCAACTTGCAGAATACTTCGATGTGACGGAAGAACTGGTGCGAAAAGCGTGCTGGATCTATTTTGATAAGATTTTTTGAGATGAAACGGGGTAAAATACAATGATGAATACATTGGGATTGACAGAGCAAGAAAAAATAGCTCTGAAAATAATAGAAAAGGCTTTTGAATCGAATAACTTGGATTTTGCAAAAATCTCGTTGGATCGCAGAAGTTCCAGCTATCTTTCTTTATTGACAAAAGAAGAATGGGAGCCGGGTGCTGATTTTTGCAGATTAAAAGCTGGTGTAAAATCTGTATGGATTTCTCTGGATACTTGGTGTTGTCCGAAAGAATTTACTTCGAGTGACCGATTCTCTAATGTTGTAAATAAGAATCAGAGGCATTGGAAAATAGATTTGCCTTCTTTGAACAGCATTGCTGAAATTTGCGATCTAATCATAGATGTGTACTTGTATTCTATCGGGGAATCTCCTTTAAAGAATGCATTGCAAACTCCTGATCTTACTGAAGAAAGTACTTCCAATAGTCAAAGTACATACAGAAAGAAAGGGCATCGCTTAACAACATTACCGCAGGATTATGTGGTGATTGATTTGGAAACAACAGGCTTAGATACAAGATTCTGCGAAATTATTGAACTGTCTGCTGTTCTTGTACGTAATGATGAAATCGCAGATATTTTCCATTCTCTTGTGAAGCCAGTTGAAAAAGTGGGGGAGTTTGTTGAAAGTTTAACGGGAATTACAAACGAAATGCTGACAAATGCACCTAGTGTAGATGCTGCACTTCCAGAGTTCCTACGTTTTGTTGGAGATAACATTGTAATAGGTCATAATGTTAATTTTGACATCAATTTTATCTATGATTATAAAATGAAAATCGATGGCAATCCATTTCGCAATGATTATGTTGATACTCTGCAAATTGCAAGAAAAGCATTGCCGCAATTATCGCATCACCGCTTAAAAGACATTGCTGAGTATTTATCCTTTGATTTTGCTACACAGCATAGAGCAACCGAAGACTGCATGATGACATATCAATGCTATCTGAAATTAAAAGACATTGTAATTGAAAATGGTATCGATTTGACTAGCTTAAAAAAGGATCACAACAAGATAAAAGCCAAAAATGTACTGGCTGCTACTGAAAATTTTGACGAAAACCATTTGCTGTTTGGAAAAGTTTGCGTTTTCACAGGAAAGCTTGAAAAAATGGATCGTGCAAAAGCAATGCAAATTGTTGCAAATATCGGCGGGATCAATGCAGATAACGTTACGAAAAAGACGAATTATTTGATACTCGGAAACAACGATTTTTGTAGTTCACTAAAAGGCGGGAAAAGCTCGAAACAAAAGAAAGCAGAAAAGCTTGCATTAGAGGGGCAAGATATTCAGATTATATCTGAGAATGTATTCTATGAGATGATTTCAGAATCACAGGGATAATCTATGAAATACTGTATGAATTGCGGTACGCAAAATGAGGATGGAGCAAAGCATTGTACCAACTGCGGCAAAGCATTCCCAGCTCCGCAGCCAGACTTTATCGCTCCGAATCTTCCGGATCCGGATGACTGGCAATGGGATAAGTCGAAAAAACGGCATAAAAAATCCCACCATTCGTCAGGACGAAAAGTGGGTGCTGGGTTCGGCTGTCTGGTCGTCATTGTCGTAGTTGCCGCTGTGATCACAGTGCTGTGTATGCTGTTTTCCAACGGGAAAAGTAAGAACGATGCGGCTGTAAAGCCGCAGTCCAGTTCAGAAGCGGAACAGCCGGCTGACAGTGGTACGATTTCTCCGGAACTGTTTCGGGGTATTCTGGAAGATTCGTTTCAAAACCAAGAGGAGTTGTCTGATGTATCTGTACAGTATGACAGTGATCTGAATTATTACACGATCAATCTGACGGCAGACGGCATCGTTGTAGATGTGACAAAGTCTAAGCTGACCGGGGACACCCAGAAATGGAATGAGTTGCGGTCTGGTATAGAACAAACAAGCAATGCTCTATATGAAAAATCAAAAGAATATGGCATCAACGCATCTATTTGCATCAATGTAATGAATGACATGAGCAGTGACAAAGTGCTGTTGTCCGTTATAAACGGCGCAACGTTGTATGATTGCATGGAGGAATGAGATAATATTTTAAAACAGCAGCGAAAGGGGGTGAGAAAATAAAATGTCAAAAAAAGTTATGACACGAAAGCGTGGCAACTGGTGGTCATATCGTTTTGAAGGTGCAACAGTTGATGGAAAGCGTCAGTGGATCACACGGAGTGGCTTTCACACGAAGAAAGAAGCCTATGATGCGGGGATTGCAGCGTATCAAGAATACCAGAGCAGCGGCTTGAAATTAACGCCTACAGAACTATCTGTTGCGGATTTTATGGACTACTGGCTCAAGGAATACTGTGAAGTGAACCTAAAAGAAACGACTGTTTTAAATTACCGCAAAAAAGTCAAGAATATCATTAAGCCACATATCGGGAAATATCGTCTTCGTTCTATTCAAACAGCTACAATTCAAAAAATGATTTATGATCTGTTTCAAAGCGGTTATGCTAGAAACACACTAACCGTTGTAAAAGGGATCCTGACAAAATCTTTTGCTTATGCAAAAGCAAATCATTTTATCAAGGACAATCCAATGTGTGAAGTGGAACTACCTCGGAGTACGGCAAAGCCAAACGTAAAAAGCCGCAGAAAAGAGAGAAGCTACATTCCAAAAGAACGTATTGCAGAAATATTTCAACGGTTTCCGGAAGGCAGCTCTACGTATTTACCGTTGTTGCTAGGCTATCGATGCGGCTTGCGTCTTGGTGAAGCGTATGCACTTCAATGGAAAGATATTGATTTTCAGAAAAAGACATTGACTGTGCAAAGGCAAATTCAGTATATCGAAAAGAAAATCGATACTTTTCAAAAAAGCGTCCTGTATTTTTCAGAACCCAAGTATAATAGTTTTCGGACAATTCAGCTGGATTCCGAAACACTTGGGGTACTGGAAAGACTGAAAAGTCAGCAGAAAAGCAACTGTGAAGAATATGCGGAGTTTTACTGCCGCTATTTTGAAACGCCGGAACGAACTGCTGCCAGTGATCCAGAACCACATATATTGAATACTGATGGTATTGGTGAGGAAATATTCTTTCTGAATGTAAATGCCGATGGAAGCTATATACGCCCACGAACGATGCAACACGCATCTTATGTGATTCATACGGAATTGGACTTTCCTGAGTTTGACTTTCATAGTCTGCGACATACGCACTGTACAGAACTGTTAGAAGCCGGATTTTCTCCGAAAGCAGTTCAGATGCGTTTAGGTCACAAGGACATCAAAACCACTCTGAACATTTATGAGCACATCACACAATCACAAGAAGATAAAGCCGCAATGATATTGGAAGATATGTATTCTTCTGATTGACCACATTTTGACCACATTCTGATTCTATTCAATAAAATTTGGAACGAATCAGAAAACAACGATTTAAAACCGACGATTCGAGAAAACAACGCATTTTCCATTGTATTTAAGCATTGGGAAATCTTAATTTGATACAAAAAAGAAAATGCATTTAGCATGGGCAACAACCCGATGGTTGGTGCGACTGTTGCTGTTGCAGTATCTGTTGAAGAGGCTGCTAAGGCTGGCAAATTCTAAGAAACTGCGTGGTTTTTCCATGTAAATAGAAAAAGAGGGCACCTCGGCTGGTTTGGCTGGGGTGTCCTTTTGCGTTTCTACAGCTGTTTATTGACCACATTTTGACCACATACACGCTCCAAAGCAGGCCCTGCAAAAAATACAAAACGTCCCCGAACAAAAAAGAATCCCAAGCGAAACCGGCAAATAAACTGGAATCCGTCGGAAAAGCCGGCAGTCCATTGACGGCAGAGCCGTTTTTGTGGTATACTGTTGCAGGAGGTGTGTGGCTGATGCATATATTTGACGTACTGGGGCCGGTGATGATCGGACCGTCCAGTTCTCATACTGCCGGAGCCGTGAAAATCGGCTATGTCACGCGAAAGCTGCTGGGAGAAGCACCGGTGCAGGCGAACATTCTCCTGCATGGTTCGTTTGCGGATACCGGCTCGGGACATGGTACCGACCGTGCTGTGGTCGCCGGACTGCTGGGCTGTAAGCCCGATGACCCGCAGATTTCGTCCAGCTTTGAAGCGGCAAAAAAAGCCGGCTTTTCCTTTCAGATCACCAGGGGTACACTGCGGGGAGCTCACCCCAACACAGTGAAGATCGAAGTTGTCGGAGAACATGGCAGCCAGCTGGAAGTGATCGGTTCGTCCGTAGGCGGCGGCCGCATTCGCATTTGCGAGATCGACGGGATCCGGACAGACTTTTCCGGCGAATACAACACCATTATCGTACACAACACCGATACCCCCGGACACGTGGCACAGGTGACCACAGTTCTGGCACAGAAAAACGTGAATATTGCCGCCATGCAGCTGTACCGCAACACCAAGGGCGGCTATGCGGTAATGATTCTGGAGTGTGACGACCGGATACCGCCGGACATGGTTCGCTGGCTCAGCGGACTGGACGGCATTCTGAAAATCACCAGCTATAATGCAGAGGAGGACGTGTGATATGGAACTGCGGTCTGTTGCGGCTTTGATAGAAGCAAGCCGGAAAATGCCCATCTGGGAAGCGATCCTTTGCAGCAATCTGGAAGAAGATACGCCGGAACAGCGGGCGGCTTCGCTGGAGAAAATGCAAATGCTCTGGCAGGTGATGCAGGACTCCGCCGCCGGCTATGACGGTTCTCAGCGTTCCCTCAGCGGGCTTTCCGGCGGGGACGGGGAGAAGTATACTCAAATACTGTCCTCCGGCAAGATGATGTGCGGGACATACCTCAACGATGCCATTGCCACTGCCCTGAAAGTCAGCGAGTGCAATGCCTGTATGAAACGCATTGTGGCAGCACCTACTGCCGGCTCCTGCGGGGTGATTCCGGCGGTGCTGATTCCCTACCGGAAAGAATACCCCGATACACCGGAGGAGGAGATGCTCCACGCCCTCTACGTGACCGGCGGCTTTGGAAATATCATTGCTGAGCGGGCATCGGTTTCCGGTGCGGAAGCCGGCTGTCAGGCAGAGATCGGAGCCGCTTCGGCTATGGCAGCAGCGGCACTGGTCTACCTGCGGGGCGGCGGTTTACGGCAATGCCGTGAAGAACGGCGCGGAGATCGCCATTGCCGAGATCAACGCGCTGGGCGGCCAGCAGTATGAGATGAAATTCGAGGATGACGAGAACGATGCCGAGAAGGCGATCAACGCGTACAACAGCCTGAAGGACTGGGGCATGCAGATCCTGATGGGCACCGTCACCAGCAATCCCTGCATCGCCGTTGCGGCCGAGACGGCAAACGACAATATGTTCCAGCTGACGCCGTCCGGCTCCGCTGAAGGCTGCATCGCAAACGACAATGCGTTCCGCGTTTGCTTCTCCGACCCGGAGCAGGGCACGCTTTCCGCCGATTATATCGTTGAGAACAGCCTTGCGGCAAAGGTCGCCGTCATCTATGACAGCTCTGACCCGTATTCCTCCGGCATTCACGATGCGTTCGTGACCGAGGCGCAGGAAAAGGGCCTGGAGATCGTTTCCGACGAGGCGTTTACCGCCGACAGCAATAAGGACTTCACAGTCCAGATTCAGAAGGCCCAGTCTGCAGGCGCAGAGCTGGTGTTCCTGCCCATTTACTACACCGAGGCGTCCCTGATTCTGACGCAGGCTGACAAGATCGGCTATGAGCCGGTGTTCTTTGGCTGCGACGGTCTGGATGGTCTGGTGTCTGTGGAGAACTTCGACACGAGTCTGGCCGAGGATGTCATGCTGATGACTCCGTTCACCGCTTCGGCTACCGATGACAAAACGGCCGCGTTTGTAAAGGCTTATAACGAAGCCTACGGCGAGGACCCCAATCAGTTCGCGGCCGATGCCTATGACGCCATTTACGCCATCCACGCGGCTGTGGAGAAGGCCGGCGTTACAGCCGACATGGATGCGTCCGCCATTTGCGACGCCCTGAAGGCCGCTTTTACTGAGATCACGCTGGAAGGCTTGACCGGCAAGGGCATTACCTGGGACGCCAGCGGCGCGCCTGCCAAGAGCCCGCTTGTCTACATCATCAAGGACGGCGTTTACACCGCGGCATAATTTCTGTTACAAAAAGGCCAAGAAGGCTGCCGGCTTTTACCGGCAGCCTTCTTTCCAATCGACATCTTTTCGGTGGAAAACAGCGTGCAAGGCCGTTTTTTGTGGTTTTCAATTGCCGGGCGGCACCCGGTATGGTATACTTATAAAGTCTGGTACCTGTGGAGCGATCCTCTCTTGGACGCCGGCGGCACGGCGTTTTATGGGAAACAAAAAAGGGGCGAAACACATGCAATTTTTATCTTACCTTGTGAACGGCATCAGCCTGGGCAGTATTTATGCGGTCATTGCCCTGGGCTATACGATGGTGTACGGCATTGCCCGTATGCTGAATTTCGCGCATGGCGACGTCATCATGGTGGGCGGCTACGTTGCTTTTGTAATGATGACGTCGCTGGGCCTGCCCGCGCTGGCGGCAATCTGCGCGGCGGTGGTGGTTTGCACGCTGCTGGGCGTTGCCATCGAACGCGTGGCCTATAAGCCGCTGCGGGAGGCGCCCAGCCTCGCCGTGCTCATTACGGCCATCGGTATGAGTTATCTGCTGCAGAACCTGGCGCTGCTCATCTGGGGCTCTGCGCCGAAATCCTTCACGTCGGTCGTGTCCATCGAACCGCTCCGTCTCTTCGGCGGGCAGCTCGTCGTCACGGGCGAGACACTGGTCACCATTGTTACATCCGCAGTCATCATGGTGGCGCTCACGTTGTTTGTCAACAAGACGAAAGTGGGGCACGCCATGCAGGCCGTATCCGAGGACAAAGGAGCCGCACAGCTTATGGGCATCAATGTGAACGCCACCATTTCGCTCACCTTTGCCATCGGCAGTGCTTTGGCGGCCGTCGCGGGCGTGCTGCTGTGTTCGGCCTATCCCACGCTGATGCCAACGACGGGCGCAATGCCCGGCATCAAGGCTTTTGTGGCTGCGGTGTTCGGCGGCATCGGTTCCATCCCCGGCGCGATGCTGGGCGGCGTGCTGCTGGGCATCATCGAGAGCCTGAGCAAAGCGTATATTTCGTCCCAGATGGCGGACGCCATCGTGTTCGGCGTGCTCATCATCGTACTGCTTGTCCGCCCTGCGGGCATACTGGGCAAGCAGACGCGAGAGAAAGTGTAGGTGGGCGCAATGAAAATGAAAACTTTGAGCCGCAGTTTCCGGCGCGATCTTGTGACCTATGGAATGGTCGTTGTGATGTTTTTGGCCATCCAGCTGCTTTCAGGCATGGGCATGCTCACAAATTCCCTGTCGGGGCAGCTCGTTCCGATTTGCGCATATATCATTATGGCAATTTCCCTCAACCTCACCGTGGGCATCCTGGGCGAGCTGAGCCTGGGGCATGCGGGCTTTATGAGCGTGGGCGGTTTTGTGGGGGCGTTTGTCTCCGTGTGTGTTGGGGACGCCGTGCCGGGCTGGCTCTGCTTTGCGCTGGCGTTGCTGGCGGGGACCGCGGCCGCAGCCTTGTTCGGTTTTTTGATCGGCATTCCTGTATTGCGCCTGCAGGGGGACTATCTTGCCATCGTAACGCTGGCCTTTGGTGAGATCATCAAAAACCTGCTCAATTCCTTCTATGTCGGCAGAGATGCGTCCGGCTTCCATGTTTCGCTGAAGGACGCGCTTTCGCTGAACCTGGACGAGACAGGCGATGTGATCATCAACGGCGCACAGGGCATCACCGGCATGCCGCGAAGCGCCACCTTCGGGCTGGGCTTTGTACTTATTCTCATCACGCTCTTCATCGTTCTGAACCTCATCAATTCCCGCACGGGCCGTGCGATCATGTCCATCCGGGACAACCGCATCGCAGCGGAATCCGTGGGCGTCAATGTCACGCGGTATAAGCTCATCGCGTTTACCATTTCCGCAGCGCTGGCCGGTTTGGCGGGCGCGCTGTATGCGCATAATTTCTCCTCGCTGGTGGCGAAAAAGTTTGATTACAACACTTCCATTCTGATTCTGGTGTTTGTCGTTGTGGGCGGTATGGGCAACATCCGTGGTTCCATCATTGCGGCTGCGCTGCTCACCATCCTGCCGGAGCTGCTGCGCGGCTTCAGCGATTACCGCATGCTGGTGTATGCTGTCGTGCTCATTGTGATGATGCTGTTCAACCAGAGCCCGCAGCTTGTGACCTGGCGCCGCAGGCTGGCCGCCAGGCTGCCGCTGCCGCGCAAGAAGGCTGCGGCGGGCGAGAAGGAGGTGTGATGCATGGCTTTGCTGGAAGTAACGAACCTTGGCATCGCATTCGGCGGCCTGCAGGCCGTGGAAAAATTTGCGCTTTCCATTGAAAAGGGCCATCTGTACGGCCTTATCGGTCCCAACGGTGCGGGCAAAACAACGGTGTTCAACATGCTCACCGGTGTGTACCAGCCCACGGAGGGCGATATCGTGCTGGACGGAAAAAGCATCGTTGGCCTCAAGCCGGCTGTCATCAATAAGGCGGGCATCGCGCGCACGTTTCAGAATATCCGTCTGTTCAAGGATATGACGGTGCTGGACAACGTGAAGGTGGGCCTGCATAACCAGGTGAAATACACTACGGCCACGGGAATTCTGCGTCTGCCCTCCTATTTTGTGAAGGAGCGGGCCATGAATGAAAAGGCAATGGAGCTGCTGAAGATCTTCGATTTGGACGGAGAAGCGGGGCAGCCGGCCTCCAGCCTGCCCTACGGAAAGCAGCGCAAGCTGGAGATCGCCAGAGCGTTGGCAACGAATCCCAAGCTGCTGCTGCTGGACGAGCCTGCGGCTGGCATGAACCCCAATGAGACTGCCGAACTGATGGAGACCGTCCGTTTTGTGCGGGATAAATTCGACATCGCGGTTCTGCTCATCGAACACGACATGAGCTTTGTTATGGGCCTGTGTGAGCATATCACGGTATTGGATTACGGCCGTATCATCGCGGAGGGCGACCCCGAGACCGTCCGCAGCGACCCAAAGGTTATTGCGGCATATTTGGGAGGTGAGGCGTAATGGGCGTGATGCTTTCGGTCAAGGACCTTGTTGTAAATTACGGCGCCATCAACGCCATCAAGGGCATTTCATTCGATGTGAACGAGGGCGAGATCGTCACGCTGATCGGCGCAAACGGTGCGGGCAAAACGACCACGCTCCATGCTGTTTCCCGGCTGCTCAAGCCCAAACAGGGGGAGATATCCTTTTGCGGCCAGCCCATCAGCAGCATGGAAGCGCATAAAATCATCCAGTTGGGCCTGACGCAGGTGCCGGAGGGGCGGCGCGTGTTTTCGCAGCTGACGGTGCAGCAGAATCTGGCGCTGGGGGCGTACACCCGAAAGGACGGCGCGGATGCCGTTGCGGCGGATTATGAGATGGTGTTTCAGCGCCTGCCGCGTCTGAAGGAGCGCCGCAGGCAGATTGCCGGAACGCTTTCCGGCGGTGAGCAGCAGATGCTGGCCATTGGCCGCGCGCTGATGTGCAAACCCAAGATGCTGCTGCTGGACGAGCCCTCCATGGGCCTGTCTCCGTTGTTGGTGCAGGAGATATTCAGCATCATCCACGATGTGAATCAATCCGGCGTGACTATTCTGCTGGTGGAGCAGAACGCCAAGATGGCGCTGGAGATCGCGAACCGGGCCTATGTCCTGGAGACAGGTTCCATCGTCATGTCCGGCGACGCGCATGAACTGGCCAATAACGACCAGGTGCGCAAAGCGTATCTGGGCGGTTGAAACAGCAAAACAGAAAGGAGCGCGTCCCTGTCGGGGACACGCCCTTTTCTTTTTTGCACGCCGCCAGGGGAGGCAGTAAGCCTGTGCGGCATGCCTCAGCAGCTTTCCCGGGAAGGGTAATAAAGGTTGTTGGAGATGAACTCCAGCTTGTCGCGGAGCGTGTGCTCCAGCTCGTTGACTGTGGTGACCATGTTCATGACGGTCTCGTTCACATCCAGGATTTGATTCAGCGAAACGTCTTCCATGGCGAGCACCTTTTGCAGCTTTTCGCCCTCTGCGTTCAGAATATGGCTCAAAGCCGTTTCCTCCAGCGCAATGGACTCGATGAGATCGGTAATGGCCTGGCTCATGGAGATGGGGTTCGGGGACGTTGTGATGGTGGGCATTGACATTGCGGTTTCCTCCCTTATCTGCGGTTGATTTCCATATCTGCCGTATGGTTATTATCAGTATATGAGAAACCGCCGAAACTGTGAAAACCCCGCCTTGCGGCGGGGTTTTCTGCTTAGAAGTAGCTCACTTTGATTTGTTTGCCCATCTTTTCCAGATATTCGGAAAGCTCCTGTACCAGGCGTATTTTGATGCCGAAGGTAATGGGCAGATCCGGGTTCTGGTGCGCCGGATTGATGGCCTTGCCGATAAAAAAATTGATGTCCGTGGCATACTCGAACAAAAGCTGGGCGATTTGCGAGGCTCCGTCCGTCTGCACGCTCCACAGGTTGGTAAGGTCGGTGCCTTCCACAAAGGCCTTGGCGTATTCCACCACTCGGCTCATGGTGATGACGCCCTCTGTCACAAGGTCCACGCCCTTCATATGGCCCACGGGAGGAATGGCGGGGTCGGTGCCGTAATCCAGAGAGGTGACGATGGTTTCGTGCAGATAGTCTGCCGCAATCTGGGAGGTGGTGCCGCCGCAGACGATTTTTTTGCCTTCCTTTGAGAAGAAAAGCGTCATCATTTTCGTTGCGTCGCGCGGGTCTGCGGGCGGGCCCATCAGCAGATTGACAGGCGTGCGTTCCCGGATGCGCACGGCGGCCACGGTGGTATCGTCGCCGGGCTCGCCTTCATACAGGCGGTTGCACTCGTCCACGATCATGGACGCGATCATCTTGGCCGAGAGCGTGTCGTCGTACAGACGCTCGGCGTATTCGATGATATTCTCGCGCTGCCAGCCGAAATTCATCGTCTTGCCTACGCCTGCATAGATGGCGCCGTCGCTCATGGCGATGAACACATCATGCAGCTGCAGGGGAATGCGGCTTTCCAGTATGGTTTTGCCCTCGATGACGCGGCTGACGATGGGGTAATCCACGCTTTTGCCGTTCCGCAGCAGGATGACGTTGGGGTTATCGAACTGAATGATCTCGGCCGTGGTGTTTTCGGTAATGCGGATGATGGTGAATGTGGAATAGGCCACCTGCCGAACACTGCACACGGGCAAAGTTTTTGCAATGGTGTCCACACATTCCTCAATGGGCATGCCGTTTGCCATCATCGTGCAGATGATTTTGCTGGTGAGCGTAGAAAGGATGTTGGCCTTTACGCCGCTGCCCAGACCGTCCGCCAGCACCATTGTCAGAGATTTTTCATTGTTGCCGATGATTTCCACACGGTCTCCGCAAAGCTGCTCATTCACGTGGTTCAGGCTGATGTAGCCGGTGTCTGTCCAAAGGTTGTTCATGGGTGCCTATGGCCCTCCTTTATTTTTGCAGGGCGTCCTTGAGCTGCGTCAGCGCGATCTTCGTCTCGGCGGTGGTTTCGCCCAGCAGGGAAGCGATCTCCTGCACCACGCGCATCTGCTTTTCAATCACTTCATTGGTGATGGCCACCGTCTTATTGCACAGCTCAGAGCGTTCGCTCTGGCGTTCCTCCTCGCTGGTGATATCGCGCATAATGCTGAACACGATGTGGTACTCGTGGTCGTAAACGATGGTTTCAGCCACATATTTTTTGTATTCGGCCAGATAGTGCTTTTTCTCCTTGATAGGCACTCCGCTGGTCATCACGCCCAGGTAATCGGCCGGGTTCAGCAGCCGCACGATGGGGGAACCCAGGATATCGGAAGGCGTTTTGAGGTTGAACAGCGCGCAGCCTGCTTTGTTGATCTGCTGTACGCACAGATTTTCATCCAGCACAAAAATGGCATTGGGCGTATTGTTGATGACATAGCCGGAGAACGTTTCGGCCTTTTCTTTCAGGAAAGGCAGGCACATGGAAAGATCGGCCTTGCCTTGATATACGGCAATGGCCTTTTCACGGCAGGTAGGATAACCGCAGCTGCCGCAGTTGAGCTCCTGCTCGGGGCTGGTTTTGCCCATCTTGGCCAGAATCTCTTTGATGGCTGCTTCTCCGGGTATCTTTTCGTGGGTGCCGATGTAGGGGATGTTCTTGAATGTATCGATGGGCATCGCCACACGGAACTCATCGTCCCCGGCAAAGGCGACCACCTTTACCTCGCCGCTGAGCAGAGGCTTGTGATGATGGCTGATGGCCGGGCCGTTGATGCATGCGCCCTCGCAGGCGTTCATTTCGATAAAGCAGTTCTTCAGCGCACCGGATTCGATCTCCTTGATGGCGGCGATGCAGTTCTGTACGCCGTCCACGGCCAGATAAGTGAAACCAGTGTTTTCGGTGTGCATGCTTTTGATGATGCCGCCCTTGATGGGGAAGAAGCGGCCGCGCTTTCCCTCATCCGGCTCGGTGGAATCACCCGCGGGCACCACGCCGGCCTCGTTCATCCATGCCTCCAGCTCCTCGTAGGTGAGGGCAACGTCGCACTCGCCGTACAGCTCAGCCTCTTCCTTCTTGGAAATGCACGGGCCGATGAATACGGCGCATGCGCCGGGATTTTCCTCCTTGATGACGCGGCAATGCGCCAGCATGGGGGAGAGCACGTCCGCCAGATACGGCAGCACGCTGGGATAGTATTTCTGAATGAGCGCGTTGACGCTGTGGCAGCACGAAGAAATGATCACGTCGTGCTTGCCGGAGGCGATCATCTTTTCGTATTCGGTTTTGACGATGGTTGCGCCGATGGCGGTCTCCTGTGCGTCGGCAAAGCCCAGCTTCAGTAGAGCGCTCTTCATCGCGGCGAAGTCCATCAGCGGAAATTCCGCGATAAACGAGGGCGCCACACTGGCGATGACCTTTTTGCCGGAGGCGATCATCTCTTTTACGCGGGGCACGTCGTCGCGGATCTGTTTTGCGTCCTGGGGACAGTTTACGAAGCAGCGGCCGCACAGGATGCATTCATCCGGGATGATATTCGCCTGCCCGTCGGCAAATTTGATGCTTTTCACCGGGCAGTTGCGGATGCATTTGTAGCAGTTTTTGCAGTTCGATTTTTTGAGCTGCAGGAATTTGTTCATTCCGGCTTCCTCCCAAGCTTCGCCAGCACCGAGCCGGCAAAAATATCATCGAAGTTATCACGGTTCAGCCCGGTAACGATCTCGTCATCCACCTTGATGGAGACGCCGTGGGTGCATTTGCCCAGGCAGAATGCGGCCGAGAGATCCACCGTATCCGTGAGCCCGTACTTTTCAAGCGCCGCCTTCATCAGGTTGATGATGTCGTAGGAGCCTTTGAGGTGACAGGAAGAACCGACACATACGCAGATTTTCATAAGTACATCCATCCTTAACAAGTTTGCGCCGTTAAAAACATAACAACTGCAATTGTTTATATTATAATATGAATGAACAGGCGAGGTCAATCCGCAAAAGAAGCTTTTGTGGGAATTGAGGGCGCTTTTCCGCGAAATACACCGCCCGGTGTGCAGCAGAACAGCCGCCGGGCTTCACAGAAGGCCCGGCGGCTGTTTAGGGGGAGTGCACGGTCCAGAATACGTCGGTGCAGTGGCGCGGCCTCGGCCGGGCAAACGGTGCGTCAACCGTTCTCCCGGCTTGACGTATTTGCGGAAATGCCGGCGAGCACCTGTTCCAGAAGCGGGCGGGAACAGGCCGCAAGCACTGCGCTGCCCGTGTCCTGCGGCAGAGGGGCTCCGTCCAGCGCACAGATACAGCCTCCGGCCTCAGCCAGAATGATGCGCGCCGCGTTGTGGTCCCATGGACACGAACGCAGCGCCACAAACAGCTCTGCTTCACCCGCGGCCACGGCGCACAGCTCCAGTGCCACACACCCCATGCTGCGCACCCCGCGGACAGCTCCGGCAAGCTCTACAAGCCCAGCGCGCCGGGGGTGCTCCCGCAAAAAAGTGTGCAGAACGCCCGGTGTCGTGAGCAATGCGTCCCGCAGCACGCCGCAGTGCGAAACATGAATGGGCGCTTCATCGCGCAGTGCGCCGCCGCCGTGCCGGGCGGAGTACAGCGCGCCGCGTTCAACGTCCAGCACAAGGCCGAAGGCAGGTACACCGTCCTGGTAGCAGCCCACAGACACCGCATAGTTGCGGTGCCACGGAGGCCGAGAGCGCGGGCTGCGAGACGAAGAGCTTGCGGGCGGCGGCGGAGAAGCTCTTCTCCTGCCAGACGGCGTAGACGTAATCCATTCCCTGCATGTGAATCTTTCTCCTTTTATACCATAGATTATTTGGATAGATACTATATATTTATATGTATTTGTTTATAGGCTAGCACAATGCTATGCTGTTAACAAGAAGAAAGTTTCAGGAATTCAGGAATCGAGCGCTGAGGCGCTGCAGTATAGAGGAGTGGTCACGATGAGCAAGATGAAGACGATCGGTATTATTGGCGGCATGGGCCCGATGGCAACGGTGGATCTCATGAAGAAGGTCATCCTTGCGACGGATGCGCGCGAGGATCAGGACCACATCCCCATCCTCGTCGACAACAACACGAACATCCCCGACCGCACGGCGGCCATCCTCGGCAAGGGTGAGAGCCCGCTGCCGGAGCTCATGAAGTCGGCGACTTTTAGAAGTTTCGCATTGGTGTCTTTTATTAGTTTAAATTTACCATTGTTGT
>OHBJ01000689.1_pt1 | contig 22480 bp, 21 predicted proteins | sample 1577241 | NCBI WGS metagenome assembly OHBJ01 (sample SAMEA3541594, study PRJEB24748) | human gut metagenome | biome: human gut; feature: human-associated habitat; material: faeces | place: China | collected 2012 | reverse complement strand
CCGCAAAATTAGCACCGCCCTGCCTGTCAGGCAAGGCGGTTTATGGGACGTTTACGCTTTATATTATAGACAATACATCGAAAATACTATTTAAAGCCGAGTGGCTTATATACTGCTTCATCGAGTGGTGTCTGAGAAAGGACACTCAAGGAAACAATATCAAACAGTATCTTATCGAGACTAAACATCAAATCTATTTTTGATTTAAAAATCTAAAATAGTAGACCCCGGTGCCGGAGAGGGCATCGGGGTCGGTTATTTCTCAGGCTATGAGCTGCTCAGGAGCCTCGGTTCTCTTTGTTGAAGATGTGGCGGAGTTTGCTGAAAATGCTGCGGCTCTTGGCTTCCGTAGGCTCGATGTTCGACGAGCCGCGGAGGCTTTCGATGGCTGCATTCTCGGCATCACTCAACTCCTCGGGGATATAAACCATCACATTGACGAGCAGGTCGCCGTTGCTGCCGCCGTTGAGACGCGGAAGTCCTTTACCGCGCAGGCGCAGCACTTTGCCGGGCTGGGTTCCCGGCTGAATTTTCAGGCGCGCGCGACCGTCTATCATCGGCACTTCGGCCGTGCCGCCGAGAGCCGCCGTCGGGAAGTCGAGCATCAGGTTGTAGATCAAGTCCTGCCCGTCGCGGATGAGGTTCGGATCTTTTTCTTCCTGGATAACGATGAGCAGGTCGCCGTTCACGCCGCCGTTGCGCGGGGCGTTGCCTTTGCCACGCATAGTGAGCGTCATGCCGTCTTCAACGCCCGGTGGAATCGCGAATTCCACGATGTCCTCCTTACGTTCCACGCCTGAGCCGTTGCATTGCTGGCATGGTTCGGAGATAACCTGACCGGAACCGTTACATTCCGGACAGACGGTGCGGGCGCGCTGTGCGCCGAAGAGTCCGTTGACAACGGTGTCCACATATCCTGCTCCGTGGCAATGAGCACACTGCCGAAAAGCGGTGCCGTTCTTAGCGCCGGTACCGTTGCAGGCCGTGCAGGCAACGAGACGCGGTATCTTGAGCTTCTTTGTGACACCGTTGTAAATATCTTTGAGCGAGACTTTGACGGTAATGCGAAGGTCAGTGCCTTTGTTGACATGTTTACGGGGCTGCGCGGAGCCGTAAGCGGCGCCACCCATACCACCGCCCATATCGCCGAAGATGTCGCCGAAATGCGCGAAGATATCTTCCATGGACATTCCTCCCGAGAAACCGCCGAAACCGCCGAAACCGCCGGCGCCGCCTCCCATGGAGGGACCCATGTTGAAGCCGAACTGGTCATACTTGGCACGCTTCTCTGAGTCACTGAGCACGTCGTATGCTTCGGCGGCCTCTTTGAATTTTTCCTCGGCCTGTTTGTCACCGGGATTCTTGTCGGGGTGGTATTTGATGGCCATTTTACGGTACGCCTTCTTTATCTCGTCGGCGGTAGCGTTCTTGGCCACTCCTAACACCTCGTAGTAGTCTCTTTTCTCAGCCATAATCTGGTTTGGTTTACTGACCTACTACCACTTTGGCGTGGCGCAGGACTTTGTCGTTAAGCATATACCCTTTCTCCACTGTATCGAGGATTTTCCCTTTCTGGGCTTCGTCCTGCACGGGCACAGCGGAGATGGCTTCGTGGAGGTTGGTGTCGAACTCGCGGTCTTCGGGGTCGATGGCTTTAACACCGTTTTTCTCCAGATATTTCACGAGTTTCTGATATATGAGTTCCATTCCGTCGCGCACTGCGGCGGGGTCTTCCACGTTTTCGGTGGCTTTCAGGCCACGCTCGAAGTCATCGACTATAGGCAGCAGTCCTTTAAGCACCGTTTCTGCGGCATTTTTTATAAGTTCGGATTTCTCCTTGATGGTGCGTTTGCGGAAGTTGTCGAACTCAGCCATCAGGAACAGATATTCTTTCTTTTCCTTTTCAAGGGAGGCTTCAAGCTCTTCTATTTTATGCTGTTCCACATTCTCGCCGGTCTCGTTTTCCTCTTCCTCAAGGTCGTCGGCTATTCCTATTCCTTCGTCAGGCATAACCTCCACTTCTTCATTGGAATCTTCCGGTGTATTTTTTTCTTTATCCATATCTATTCTTACTTTAACGGTTGGCGTAAGCAAAAGGCACGCCAATTAATGTTAATAAATGTAAATAACATCCACCCCGCAGGGGGATCCACACTTGGATTTTATTGCTTTCTATATTTAAAAACAAATATACCTGATAACTGTTCACAGTTGGCATAGCGCAGTATAGCAATCACACCACCGTGGCTCGATATGGAAAGATGCGAGCGCCTTTTCGGCCATTGCTCGCGACGTATAAATGCCGAATAGCGACGCTCCGCTGCCCGACATTGAAGCGTATTCCGCTCCTTCCGTATATAGTTTCTCCTTGATTTCCCGCAACTCCGGATGGTGTGGGAACAACGACCGTTCGAAGTCGTTGACTAACAGGCGCCGCCACTCCGTCAACGGTTCTTTTGCAAGTTCCCGAAGCGGCGCTCGCGTATCGTCGGGCGTCACACCGGCGAAGGCTTCGCGTGTGGAAATATGAAGCATCGGTTTCACTATCACACACCACCGTCCCTCAAGCACCGGCTCCGCCTCCACAAGTTTCTCCCCCACTCCGGCGCCGAACGCCGGGCGGTTAAGTATAAAGAAGGGACAATCTGCGCCCAGCGAAAGTGCCATGCGGGAGAGTTCTTCATCGGTAAAAGGATTACCGGAGAGTTCGTTCAATGCACGGAGCACAAACGAGGCGTCAGCCGAACCGCCTCCGAGGCCAGCACCGTCGGGGAGGTGTTTTTCCAGACGCATCTCCACGGCAAAAAGTTCTTTACAATTCTCACGGAAGATATTTAAGGCCTTGACCGCCAGATTCTTCTCCATGGGACAATCCAACGGCCGCCCACTCAGTTCTATAACGTCTGCGCCTGAGCATGAGCGGTTTATCTCCAGCAAATCGCAGAAAGGCGCGGGACATTGCGGCGTGCCGTTGTGAATCCCTACGGGGTAGAAAAGTGTTTCGAGGTCGTGGTAACCGTCTGGGCGTCGCCGCACTATGTGCAGCCCGAGGTTGAGTTTTGCATTTACAAATTGAATCATGCCGGGAGCGTTTTAGCGAGTGAAAAAACGGGGCGCGACTGCACGGCGAGCAGAACGCCACGCGCCGTGAGGTAGCAGAGGAAGGCCGAGAGCAGCGTAGTGTTGTCGGGTAGCGCTATCAGCTTTGGCTCGAAAGGGTGCACAAAGCAGACGGCTGCGAAAATCAGCGAGGCCGTCAGCGTCACCCAAAGCATCCGCCGCGTGGCCGTTAACCCTATGAAGAAGCCGTCGTAGATAAAAGCGAGCACCGAAAGCGGTGGTATCAAGAAAAGGAAGAAGCGGTAATTGCCCACATTGGCGAGCACAGCCGGATTGTCGGTTATGAGCGCTATTATCGGGCGCCATGCCGTGAGGTAAATCAGTAGGAAAGTGGCCGCCATTACAGCCGACCAGCCGAGCAGGAGCTTTACAGACCGCAGCAGGTTCTCGCGGTCGCGCGCGCCCGCAAAGCGGCCGCACAACGCCTCGCCGCAAAACGAGAAGCCATCCATGAAATATGAGAAGAAGATGAAGAACTGTATCATCACCTGGTTCGTCGCAAGCATCACGGAGCCGAGCCGGGCTCCTATGGCGGTGACAGTCATCGACGTAGCCATGATGCACGCCGAGCGGAAGAAGATATCGGTATTCACTCGGAAGAAACGACCCAACGCCTTACGGTCAGTCACCTGCCGCATCGGCACGCGTGCCGAGAGACCGCGCAGGCGGTATTTTGCCGCCGCTATGGCGAGGAAAAGCCCGGCCCAAGTAGCCAGCAGCGTACCGTAGGCCACACCGTCGAAACCAAGTCCGCCGGCATAGACGAAAAGCAACGACGACACTATGTTCAGCAGGTTCACGCTCACGGTGACGAGCATCGGCAGAAAGGTAGTCTGTGTGCCCAGAAGCCACCCCTGAATCGACATTGTGGAAAGCGTGGCCGGTGCGCCGAGGATGCAGATGAGGAAGTAACGCGCAGCCGGCGCGGCGACAGCCGGTTCCGGGCTAATAAGAATCAGAAACAAATGGCGGATAGGGATGCAAAAGGCCACTATCAGCAACCCTGCGCCGAAAGCCAGCAGCAAAGCGCGCCAAAGCACCGGCACAGTGCGTTCCACACCGCCGGCGCCGAAACTCTGTGCCGCAAGTCCGGTGGTGCCCATACGCAGGAAGCCGAACAGCCAGAATATGACGTTGAACATCATCCCGCCCACGGCTATCGCCCCGATGAAGAGTTCCGAGCCGAGATGTCCCGCTATCGAGGTGTCGCACAGTGCCAGCAACGGCATTGTGATATTGCTGATAACCGCCGGCACGGTAAGACGAAATATTTCCCGGTTAAGATTCATAACTTGAATTTAGCAACCGCAAAATTAAAGATTTTTTCAATCCCCCGCAAATTATTTTCGCCCGAGCATCCGCACACCCGTGTCGACCGCAATAATTTTTTCGATAATTCTTCGGCTTTTCCGCGAAAATTGATTAACTTTGCATCACTGCTAACCGGATTTCCGCGACATGAACAGATATATTTCAGAAATAAGAATCAACAGACTCTTCCACCTAAGTGACATCGTCATCGAGCTGGGCAATGACGCCGCGCCCCACCTTATCCTCACTGGCAAGAACGGCAGCGGCAAGACCGTCCTGCTCCAGGCAATGGCCGACTTTCTCGACAACATCAAGGATGACACCTCAAGGGTTTTCCTGCAATACCCGCAGTTGATAGAAGAGGCGGCCGCCGACGAGGCGCGCCATCCCGAAGGGAGCGAAAAGCAGCGCGAAGCCGCCGTAATCCTGGAAGGCTACCGCCGTTCCTACGACAGCATTATAGGGAAGGTAAACCTCAAGTTTACAGACGGCTATCACTTCATCGACGAGTACTCTCACGGCAACTTCATCATAGCTTTCTACAAGGCATCGCGGAAATCGGAAATTACCGAGCCGGAAAGCCCGCAGCAACCCAACCTAACAAGCCGCGGAAAGGCCGACAACAACCTCACCCCGGAATTACTCAAGTTCCTGTCGCACATCTACATACAGGAAGCCCTGTCGCGCTCCGGCGGACAGACCGAACATGCCGACACCATCCGCCGCTGGATAGATAAATTCGAGGGGATACTGAAAAGATTCTATGAGGACCCGGAACTCCGTATCGCGTTCAACTATCTGGATTACACTTTCCTCATCCACACCGGCGGCAAGTCGTTCAAATTCACCGAAATGGCCGACGGCTTCACGGCCATCCTCGAGATAGTGGCCGACCTCGCAATGAAGATGCAGGCCGAAGGTCCGCTCTCCGAAAACTTCGACAAACCCGGCATCGTCCTCATCGACGAGATAGAGACGCATCTTCACCTCAAACTCCAGAGAGTAATCCTCCCGGCGCTCACCGAAATCTTCCCAAACATACAGTTCATTGTCTCCTCCCATTCCCCGTTCGTGCTAAGCTCGCTGCCGACGGCCACCGCCTACGACATGGAACATCGCCAGGCCATCGGCAACCTTGCAGAATACTCATACCAGGCCATCGTGGAGGGATACTTCGGCCTCTCCACCGACTCCGATTACTCACTGCAACGGTATCATGAGCTAAAACAGTTGCTCGAAAAGGAAGAACTCACCGCCGCCGAGCGACTCACCGCCCGTCATATCCTGGAAGAATACCGCAAGATTCCGGAATTTTACTCCACCGAAATAGTCGGTGCGTTCCGCAATCTCGAAATCATCCATCACGACCGCATAAAGCAACTCACCGGCACATGATACGAGTCTACAAAAATCCGGTTGCACCCCCCTCGCTGCCTAAAAAACTATCATGGAACCACGATGATGTCGTGGCACAGTTGCGCGAAGACCAGCACTGCAAATGCTATCTCTGCGAGAGAAAGCTTATCACCGACTTCCAGGTGGACCACCTCCAAAGCCGCCACAACTTTCCGCGACTCATTTATGAATGGAGCAACCTCTTCCTTTGCTGTTTTTACTGCAACTGCAAGAAATCGGACCACTTCGACAACATCCTCAACCCGGCGCTCACAGACATAGAAGACCTCATCACCCAGAAGATGGATTTCCCCAACGCCAAAGCCGTGTTCACAAACCCCGACACCCCGTCGCCGCAAACCGCCGAAACCATAAAACTCCTCAGCCGCATATTCAACGGCACAACCGGCATCCGCAACATCCGCGAGCAGGCCTTCTACGACTACGCAAAGTCCAAAATCTCCGACTTTCAGACACTGCTCCTCGACTGGCTCGAAACCGAATCGCCCGAAGCGGAGCAAGCCATAATGGAAGAACTAAGCAGCGCCGCCGAGTTCACCGCCTTCAAACGCCACCTCATCCGCATCAACCCCCGACTCCGCTCCCGCTTCGCTCCCCACCTCCGCCTGCAAAATACGTAGACCTCCTTATCCGAAATCCAAATAAATTTATTAACTTTGCAACCGGATACTCCGAACTACAATTTTTAAAAAAATGGAGCTGACCGCAGCGCAACAAAAATATTTTGCCTATTGGCTTACAAGGAGTCTGCCTTCTGACAGCCTCGGTAAGTTGACGGCATCATTGCAAGACGCGCAGGTCGATTTAACCCCACACCAAATCGACGCGGCTCTTTTTGCGTTCAAGTCTCCGCTCTCTAAAGGCGCAATTCTTGCCGATGAGGTAGGTCTTGGAAAAACCATTGAAGCCGGAATTATCCTCTCGCAGTTTTGGGCCGAGCACCGCCGTCACCTGCTTATCATTGCTCCGGCTAACCTCCGCAAGCAGTGGGCGGCTGAACTTCAAGAGAAATTTTTCTTGCCGTCGCGTATCCTTGAATCAAAGACTTTCAACCATTATATCGAGGACGGCAATCTCAATCCGTTTAACTGCGATGAAATCGTAATTTGCTCATACCAGTTTGCTAAGACTAAAGCTCCATATCTAAAGCAGACTAACTGGGATTTAGTGGTTATAGACGAGGCTCACCGCCTCCGGAATGTCTATAAACCGACCAATAAAATCTCCAACACAATAAAGAATGCGCTTGCCGACCGCAAGAAAATTCTACTGACGGCAACGCCCCTACAAAACTCCATACTTGAACTCTACGGTCTGACTACCATTATCGACGATTACGCGTTTGGCGACCTTAAAAGTTTCAAGATGCAGTATAATCGTAATCTCAATGATAACGATTATCAGAACTTGCGTCGTCGTCTTGCGCCGCTGTGCAAGCGGACACTGCGCCGCCAAGTTCTCGAATATGTGAGATACACAAAACGCATCGCCATACTGCAAGAATTTTTCCCGACTAAACAGGAACAGGAACTTTATGATCTTGTTTCGGAGTATCTGCAACGTCCGCGTCTCTATGCGTTACCTAACAGTCAGCGTCAGCTTATGACGCTTATACTCCGAAAGCTTCTTGCATCCTCGACTCACGCTATATATGGTACTCTCTGCGCCCTAATTGAGAAGTTGGAAGTCAAGCTCAAACGCCAAGGCGTTGAGCAGTTTGATGAGGACTTTTTCAAATATGATTATGAGGGCTATGAGAGCGAAACAGACGAATGGCTCGACGATGAAGAAGACGAGGAAGAACCGGACGAAGAAGAAATGCTATCGCCCGAAGATGTCGAGCGCGTCAGGCAGGAGATAATAGACCTCGAAAAATTCCGCGACCTCGCTTTTAAGATTAAGCGAAACTCAAAAGCCGAACAGCTTTTCGAGGGATTAAATCAAGGCTTCGCTCAACTCGATGTCCTTGGTGCACCGAAAAAAGCTCTAATCTTTACTGAATCTCGACGCACCCAGGACTTCCTTTTCGACCTGCTCGAAAAGAGAGGCTACAAGGGTAAGGTTGTGCTTTTCAATGGCTCTAACTCTGACAAGCAGTCAACTGCCATCTACAAGGCTTGGAAAGAAAAGCATAAAGGCACTTCAAAGATTACCGGCTCGGCAACCGCCGACAAACGCGCAGCTCTCGTTGACTACTTCCGCGACGAAGCTACTATTATGATTGCTACCGAAGCGGCTGCCGAGGGTATCAATCTGCAATTCTGTTCGCTTGTAGTCAACTATGATATGCCGTGGAACCCACAGCGCATTGAGCAGCGCATCGGACGCTGCCACCGCTACGGTCAGAACTTCGATGTCGTTGTTATCAACTTCCTCAATAAAGCCAACGCAGCCGATGTCCGCGTCTATGAATTGCTCGACCAGAAGTTTCAGCTTTTCAATGGCGTATTCGGGGCGTCCGACGAAGTTCTCGGAGCAATCGGCAATGGCGTTGATTTTGAAAAGCGCATAGCGCAGATTTATCAACTTTGCCGCTCGCCCAAAGAGATTAAGGAGGCTTTCGACGCTCTCCAAGAGGAACTGCAGGAACAGATTTCCGACAAGATGCTGAAAGCCCGCACAACACTTTTGGAGAACTTCGACGAATCGGTTAAGCAGAAACTCCGCAGCAACCTTGCCGAAACCCGCGACAACCTCGATGAGTTCGAGCAGACACTTTGGCAACTCACTCGCAGTTATTTCGCTGACCATGCCGACTTCAACGATGAAGACAACTCTTTCATCGTTCACCCGTTTGTCGATAACGGAGCAGTCAGCTGGTATCGCCGTTTCCCCGGAGAATATAAAATGGTAAGTTCTGAGCATCGGCGCACAACAAAATTAGCTGATGGTGTACGTTCTTACCGTATCGGCGACCCTCTCGCACAATATATGCTCACGGGGCTTAAAGCCGCACCTGTGCTAATCTCGGAAATAACACTCGATTACAGCAACTCACCGCTCAACGTCACGCTTATCAAAAAGCTTGTCGGTCAGTCGGGCTGGCTCACAGTCGAGCAGCTTACCATCGACTCTTTCGAGAAAGAGGATATACTTCTCCACGCTTGTATCACCGACAAGGGCGAATCCGTTCCGTCTGACATTGTCGAGTATATGCTTAGACTTCCCGGCACGGAAGATCCGCTGACTGCGGAACTATCCGAAGCGACTGCCACTGCGCTCGCTGATGTCATTACCTCCCTACGTACGGAAATCACCGCTACAAACGCAGAGCGCAATAATGATTTCTTCGAGGAAGAAATGGAAAAACTCGACAACTGGGCAGAGGACGTAAAAGCCGGGCTTGAAAAAGAACTGCGCGACCTCGACGCTGAAATCAAGCTCCGCAAAAGCGAGAGTAAAAAGACTTCGCGCCTCGATGAGAAAGTGCGTCTGCAACGTCTTATTAAAGACCTTGAAAAGCGTCGCAGCGAAAAACGCCTCAATCTTTATCAAGCCCAAGATGATGTTGACGAGAAGAAAGAATCCCTTCTCGCTAAGGTCGAGGCTATGCTCGCCCAAAAGATTGAGCAAGCAAAGTTAATAACCTTTCATTGGAGTATTGTATGACACCAGATTCACATATAAAGCAACACATAAATTTGTTTAGGTCAGCAGAAGGTGGTTTAGAAGATTTTCGATTAGTGATGAATAATTATAATCACAAAGTATCGTTGTCTCCAATTGAAAATTGCCATCTATACATCTTGTGTATGCTGTGTAATGCATGTTCTATTCTTAAGAATTATTGCTTATGTGATCAAAGATGGGAAGAAGTTTTCATTACTGGGAATATATATATTCTCATTAATGAATCGATAAAAAAAATAATTGGGTTCAAAAGTAAAAATGGAACTCGCAAGCGGTCTTTATGCGATATAATCTCCATGGAATTGAGCGATGCTCAAATGGCTGAATTCGATTCTATAAAGAACGAATTTATAAATTTTGCAGACGATGAAAATCTACAAAAGACTATACAGAATGAAAGAAATACTGCGGTACATTTTGATGACGACCTTAATGCTCTAAACTTATTTAGGTTTCAAGCAAACAGAGATGCACATCTATCTTTTAAACATTTTATCACATGGTTTTATCTAATGAATGCGTTAAACGCATTCATTTATAAATATTCAAATAATGACACAAAACAAGATAAATAAACTCGAACTTACGTGGATAGGCAAAGAAGATGAGCCACTTGCAGTGGAACCTCGTCTCCTTATCCATGACCCGCTCCATAGTCATGGGGAGGTCGAAACTGGCACTCTCCCTAATGGGAAACCATGGCCTGGCAATATGCTCATTCACGGCGACAATCTTCTCGCACTTCGCGCTCTTGAAGAAAACTTCACTGGTGCAATAAAGTGCATCTACATAGATCCACCTTACAACACTGGTAGCGCTTTTGAGCATTATGATGATAATTTAGAGCATTCTAAGTGGCTGTCATTAATGCTTCCTCGACTACAAATTCTTCATAAATTACTCACAAGCGATGGTGTAATGTTTATTAGTATTGATGATGATGAAGCACATTATCTAAAAGTTTTATGCGACCAAGTATTTGGTCGTAAAAACTATGCCGGCACTCTTGTTTGGGAGAAAAAAAAGAAGCCTTCATTTCTTTCGAATATGGGTTCAATAACCGAATATGTATTGGCCTATGTTAAGGATAAAGATGTAGCACCACCCTTTATCTATGGAACTACGACCACAGGTAAAAAATACCCATTTAATAACGCCGGCAACGGACGAGCTGTATTAACATTCCCAGCAGGTTACGTAAAGTTTAATCTTCCCGATGGTACTATTGAGCCTCAGGATATGTCAGCAGGTGCAATATACACAAAATTACTGGATGCATTAGTGATTGAAAATGGACGAAATAAGTCTGATTTTCGATTGGAGGGAGAATGGCGGTATTCACAGCAACGTCTAAACGAGATAGTTGCGAATGGCGAAGAAATAATAATTAGTAAAATACCATTTCGCCCTAATCACGTTAAGCAAGGAGGTGAACCCAAAAAAATGAAAAATCTTCTAAGTGTAGCTCATTACAACATGAGCACATATGAAGATGCTACAATTGAAAGCAAGGCATTATTTGGCAAAAACAATTTTGATTACCCTAAGCCAGAAATGCTTATTTCAGTTCTCATCGGTTCAGTTACGAACCCTGATGATGTAATTTTAGATAGTTTTATAGGCAGTGGAACTACGGCTGCGGTTGCTCATAAAATGGGACGGCGATGGGTTGGAATTGAGCTTGGAGACCACGCTTATACTCATTGTGCTACTCGCATGAAGAAAGTAATTGATGGCGAACAAGGTGGAATATCTAAATCTCAAAATTGGCAAGGCGGTGGCGGCTTCAAGTTCTACGAACTTGCGCCGAGCCTTCTCAATAAGGATAAATACGGCAACCTCGTTATCAACAAGGAGTATAATGCCGATATGCTCGCCGCTGCCATGGCAAAGCATCAGGGCTTTACATACGAACCCGATGCAGAAATGTATTGGAAACAAGGGCATAGCTCGGAGCATGACTTTATCTTCACCACAACCCAATTGATTACTGCCGAAATGCTCGAAACCATTCACGACCAATTAGGTGAAGATGAATCGTTGCTAATCTGCTGCACCAAATTCCAACCTGAGTGCCGCAACAAATTCCCGAACATCACCATCAAGAAAATCCCCAAAGTCCTGCTCGACACCTGCGAGTTCGACCGCGACGACTACTCCCTCAACATCGTGTCAATTCCCAACATCACCGATGAAGAGAGGGAAGACATACAGCCGGATGGTGAATTTGATAATGTTGGAGAGATTTCTACTAATCACATCAATGGAGAGCCTAATTTATTTAGCAGTGTTGAATGAGCATGGAAAGAAATAAAACTGACGATATAGCGTATTTCATTGCGTTTTGCATCGAAACATATAAAAACGCCCACAACATTTCGGGAGCGGAAGCATCGGCTGTCTTTTCCAACCATGGCATTATGGAGTATCTGTCGGAAAACTACGATGTGCTCCACACTCAAAGCCCCAGTTGGATATTAGCCGAAATAGAAGATTTCATAAAAGCCGATAAGAAATGACAACACTATATCACGGAAGTGTTGAAGTAGTGGCAACCCCCGAAATACGCCGTCCCAACCGCACTCTCGACTATGGCGAGGGCTTTTATCTGACTTCTTCTGCCGAGCAGGCCGAGGCATGGGTCAGGCGAAAACTCAAAGGCGACATAACGCTCGGATATGTAAACGTGTACGAGTATGACGAGAATATGGAAGCTAAGTTTGAAACACTTGTTTTTGAACAGCCCGATGAAGCGTGGCTCAATTTTGTAATGGCAAACAGAATGAATCCCGCTTTCAGCCACAACTATGACATAGTAAAAGGTCCGGTAGCAAACGACCGTGTCTATGCTTCGTTTGCATTATACGAGGCCGGACTGATTGACAAACAGGAGCTAATCAACGAACTACGAGCCTATAAGCTTGTAAATCAAGTATTGATACACACCACAAGAGCACTTGCGAGTGTGAAATGGATAGAAGCAAAGGAGGTGCGCAAATGACAAACAGGCAGATTAATCAGAAGAATTTATATCTGATACTCCCGGGCAAGGTAAGCCGTATGGCTGCCATGTATGCCTCTGACTTTGGATTGTCTATTATAGAGGCAATGCGTCGCATCTATAAGTCTGCCACATATCGCGAGCTTGAAGATGAGAACAGTAAATTGTGGCATTACGGGCCTGTGGCATTATATCAACTATTTCTCGAAAACCATTGATTATTATGGACTCACAGGTTAACTACATACGTCAACGCCTTTCGCTTCGCAAACCATTGGCTGCTGCGTTGGAACTTACCTCCCGGCTTACCGACAAACTCACTTTGCAAAAGCCGCCGACTGACCCGGATATGCTCGAAATGTTTATAACAGCCGAACTTGCTAAGGTGAAGTCTATCGTTCCGACAGTTAAAGGTTTTGACCGCGACTTCCCCTCGCTTGCTTTTTCCATCGCCACCGGCATAGGGAAAACACGACTGATGGGTGCTATCATCGCGTATCTATACCTTAAGAAAGGCATCAGGCACTTTTTTGTACTCGCTCCCAATCTCACGCTCTACGAGAAGCTGATACGGGACTTCGGCGACCCGGCATATTCCAAATACGTTTTCAAGGGGATAAGCGAATTTGTGGCAAGCCCCCCGCGTATAGTTACCGGTGAAAACTATAACGAACATACCGGCAACCTGTTTTCCGATGTCGAGATCAATATTTTCAATATCTCGAAATTCAACAAGGACAGCAAAGAAGGAACCAAAGGGTTACCCCGTATGCGCAGGTTGTCGGAGTATCTCGGACAGCCCTATTTCAACTATCTTGCATCGCTTCCAGACCTGGTCATCCTTATGGACGAGGCACACCGCTATCACGGGCATGCGTCAAAGAAAGCCCTGAACGAGCTTCGGCCTATACTCGGGCTGGAAATGACCGCTACTCCTTTCGATGAAAAAGGGAAAGCTTTCAAGAATATTGTTTTTGAATACAACCTTGCCGAAGCTCTCGACGACGGGCTGTATGTCAAAAATCCGGCCATAGCCAAAGCCCGCAATTTCAACAAAGACAATTTCTCTCCTGACGGAATAGAAATTATAAAACTCGAAGACGGAATCACCTGCCACGAGCGTACAAAACTCGCCATCGAGATGTATGCCAGGCAGAACGGATTGCCTATAGTCAAACCCTTCATACTTGTAGCTTGCAGAGATATTAACCATGCCAAGAATGTAGAAGAATTGTTGCAGAGCGACAGCATTTATCATAGTGCCTATAAGGGCAAGGTTCTCCGCATTGATAGTGATTCAAAAAAAGATGAAGACATTGAGCGTCAATTTGTCGCACTCGAATCACCAGACAATGAGATTGAAATTGTCGTGCACGTCAATATGCTCAAAGAGGGCTGGGACGTGAATAATCTTTACACGATTATTCCGCTCCGAGCCTCAAACGCGGCTGTCCTCATTGAACAGACTATCGGACGCGGTCTGCGCTTGCCTTACGGCGGTCAGCGCACCGGCAATAAAGACGTTGACACGCTAACCGTTATTGCTCACGACAATTTCCAAAAGGTTATTGAAGAAGCGCAAAAAGGCAATTCCGTGCTCCAAAAAGTTTCCTATGTCGAATTGGACGAGCGTGATGAACGCTACCAGGGCGGTAAAGTGGAATCAACTCCAACCTCGACCGAACAGAGGATTCAGCAACGATTTGAAAAGGTTAAGGGCGAAATCAACGAAAGGTCAAAGCAGCATATTACGCACGTCGGAAAAGCTGTCGAAACAGCAATATCCTCTATCGCGGCAGAGGGCATTGCGACTTTCGGCGCCCTCCAAAACAAGAAAGTCAAACAAATAATTCGCGAAAAAGCTATCGACGCCATTAAAGAAAGCGTTAGGGATAGTTTATTTGCGGAACAGGACGCAGCCGAACAGATCGCTCAGGTCGACGAAGTTATAAACATTGTGGTTGAGGACTATAAAAAGAATGTCATTGAAATACCGCGTATTGTCGTAGAACAACAAGAAGTGAAAGCCGTATTCAATGACTTTAACCTCGACACTACAATTGGTTACAACCTCGATGAACTTCATCGAGAAATAATTCGCCAAGGTTTGCATAACACCACCGACTTTGAGGTATTTGCCGGAAAGTCTGGAAGTTCAAAACGTCCGGCAATTGAGCAACTTATTGCTACGCTTATTGACTTCGACGATGTAGATTATGATGAAATCTCAGACTTACTTTATAAGCTCGTCAATCAAGCTGTTGCGGCTATCCGAAATAATTCTCCCGGGATAACCGAGGATGATCTTAACGAGCGAGTTCATGCTTACAAGCAGAATCTCGCCGACAACATCTACAAGCAGATGAAAGAGCATTACCGCATTATACCGGGAACGTTCAGAATCAATAAGGTACTTCCGTTTTCTAAAATCCTCGATCAGCCAATTGTCGTTAACAACTGGGGAGAACTGGATTTTCACGAGCCGGTACCTTCACTAAAATCCTCTGTAATAAAATTTGTGTATGTAGGATTTAGAAAATCTTACTACACCAAATACAGATTTGATAGCTCAACTGAGCTTGACTTTGCATTTATTCTTGAAACTAACAACGAAGTGCTTAAATGGCTTCGTCCCGCGCCAAATCAGTTCAATATCTACTGGTCAAGCGGAGCTAAAAAGTATGAGCCTGACTTCATTGTGGAAACCTCGGACGCCATTTATATGTGCGAGACCAAAGCAGAAAAAGATGTCAATGCACCCGATGTATTGGCCAAAGCAGAAGCTGCTCGCGAATTCTGTCGAAGAGCCACCGAGTTTACCACTCAAAATGGCGGCAAACCCTGGCGTTACATCATAATACCGCATACTCTCGTAAACCGGGATTACAAATTCAACTATATTCTCAACCTTGTGGCGCTTAAACAATAACCTGTCTACGCGACGCCTGTGATATAGCTTTGATTATATCGGGCAGGCGTAAAAAATAGGGGATTAATTTCGTGGTTTGGCGAAAAAACTTTAATTTTGCAGCTATGAAAGAGATAGATGCTGAAACCGGGTCTCTCCCCGGGGTTACGGATACGGGGCTTTGGCGCCTTGTCGTGGAGATTGGCTCCTCGTGGCTCGGAGCGTGGCTCAACCGTGTCGGAGCCGGCGACAACGCTCCCGACGGCGGCGATGGCACTGATTCCGGTGCTTCCCTGCGGCGCGTGGCGCGCGCGCAGTGGGACTCCGGCGCCGACTGCCTGCACTGCGTGGAAAACGCCGTCTACGACAACCCCGCCATACTCGACGATTACGAGGCCGACATTGTGCTCACCACCACACGCTATCTCGCCGTGCCACGTACTTGGGCCGACAGCGACGAACTCTCCGTGGCGGCTTATTCGGCTGTATACGGCGAGACACCTGAGGAAGACCTCTTCGCCGACGACCTCGGCGAGTATGCCGTGCTCTACACCCTGCATCCCGGGCTTAAACCTTTCGTGCAACGCACGTTTGCCGGCGCGCGGGTATGTTGCCATGCCGTGCGCTGGGCGCGCCATTGCCTGCCGAAGTGCGAGGCCGGTTGCGACGTATTCGCCAACTTCGCCAGCCGGATGCTCGACGTCATGCTCTGTATCGACGGCCGCGTGGTTTCACTTTCCACACGTCTCGCCGCCAATGCCGACGAGGCCTTATACCATATAGCCAACGCCTGCCGCGCCGCCGGGGTGGAAACCTGCGACGCCGCCCTCCACATCGGCGGCGATGATAATGCCGGCGACGTGGCCGACAAACTCATGCCCTTCGTCTGCTCTCTTTCACGCATGAAGTACCGGGACACCGTGGTGCCTGCCGCCGTGGCACTCTGCGCTTACAGATAACCGTTTTATGAGAATTATACGAGGAAAATACGGCCGTCGCCGTTTCGACGTGCCCAAAAACATAACCGCGCGACCCACCACGGACTTCGCGCGCGAGAACATTTTCAACGTGTTGGAGAACCTTCGCGACTTCGAGGGTACAGACGCCCTCGACCTCTTCGCAGGAACCGGCGCCGTTAGCTTCGAGTTCCTGTCGCGAGGCTGCAGATCGGTGACGTGCGTGGAACAAGCAATGACGCAGGTCAACTTCATCCGCTCGGTGCAGGCCAAACTCGCCGACGAGAACCTCACCGTCATCAAGGGCGACGTCTTCAAATACATTGCCACTTGCCGCCGCAAGTTCGACTTTATCTTCGCCGACCCGCCCTACGCCCTGGAACGCTTCGACGAAGTGGTGGAGAAGATCCTATCGTCGGAGATGATGAAGCCCGGCGCACTGGTAATCATCGAACACGGCAAGGACCGCGACTACTCCTCACACCCTCTCTTCCGCGAACACCGTGCCTACGGTTCGGTGAATTTCTCTATTTTTGAAACATCTAATATCCAAGAATAAACATGGACCAGAAAATCAAACTCAACACGATAGAAGAGGCTATCGAGGATTACAAAGCCGGCAAATTCATCATTGTGGTGGACGACGAGGACCGCGAGAACGAAGGTGACCTCATCTGCGCTGCCGAGACGATAACGCCGGAGATGGTTAATTTCATGCTGAAGAATGCACGCGGCGTGCTCTGCGTGCCCATAACCAACAAGCGTTGCGAAGAGCTGCAACTTCCCCACCAGGTGGATGACAACACATCGGTGCTCGGCACACCGTTCACGGTAACCGTCGACAAACTGGAAGGTTGCTCCACGGGCGTCAGCATCGAAGACCGCGCCGCCACCATCCGTGCGCTTGCCGACCCCGCTTCCACTCCTGAAACATTCGGCCGTCCGGGACACATCAACCCGCTCTACGCCCAGGACCGAGGAGTGCTGCAACGCTGCGGTCACACCGAAGCCGCCGTTGACTTCGCTCGCCTGGCCGGACGTCGCCCCGTAGCCGCGCTCATGGAGATAATGAGCGACGACGGCACCATGGCACGCCTCCCAGAACTGCGCCGACGCGCCGACGAATGGGGACTGAAGCTCGTCTCAATAGCCGATCTCATCAAATACCGCCTCACCCACGAAAGCCTTGTGGAGAAAGGCGAGGAAGTAGACCTACCAACCTCGTACGGCCACTTCCATCTGATTCCATTCCGCCAGAAAGACAACGGCATGGAGCACATCGCAATAATCAAGGGGGACGTCGCCGACGGCGAGCCGGTGCTTGTGCGCGTACACTCTTCCTGCGCTACCGGCGACATATTCGGCTCCCTGCGATGCGAGTGCGGCGAACAGCTCCACCAGGCTTTACACAACATTGAAAAGGAAGGACGCGGCGCCCTCATCTACCTAAACCAGGAGGGACGCGGCATCGGCCTGATGGACAAGATAGCCGCCTACAAGCTCCAGGAGGGAGGCCTTGACACTGTGGAAGCCAACCTCCACCTCGGCCATAAGGCCGACGAGCGCGACTACGGCGTGGGCGCAAACATCCTCCACCAGCTCGGCATCAAGAAGATGCGCCTGATGACCAACAATCCCATGAAGCGCGTCGCCCTCGAAGGTTACGGCCTCGAAATCACAGAGAACGTCCCCCTCGAAATCGAGCCCAACGAGTACAACAAATTCTACATGCACACCAAAAAGGAGCGCATGGGCCATAACCTCCATAAAGTAGACTGATTATGAAGAAAATTCTGCTCCCGGTGCTGGGCCTTATCCTGGCTGCCGGCTACGTACAGGGCAAGAAGGTGCTCGACCACACCACCTTCGACGCCTGGAAGAGCGTCAGCGTCTCTCAGCTCAGCCGCGACGGCCGATGGAGCGCTTATGCCGTAAACCCGCAGGAGGGCGACGGCGTCCTCACCCTGCGCAACAACGGCAACGGCAAGACAATAGCCATAGACCGCGGTTACACCCCGCGCTTCACCGCCGATTCCCGCTATGCCGTAGCCCTCGTCAAGCCGCATTTCCAAGACACGCGAAAAGCCAAAATCGACAAGAAAAAAGACTTTGACATGCCGCAGGACTCGCTGGCCATCGTGGATCTGCGCACCGGCAAGGTGACGAAATATCCCCGCGTCATAGGCTTCAAACTCCCCAAGGAGGGAAGCGGCTGGGTGGCATGGCAAAGCTGCGACACCACTCTCATCACCGAGAAGGCGCTCAAAGACAAGAAGGCCGGCCGACCGCTGGTGGTCCTCCCCCTCAACGGCGGCAAACGTCAGGTCATCAACTGGGTGAAAAACTACTCTTTCTCGGAAGACGGACGCCGCCTCGCCGCCACGTTGGTGAAGCAGAAGAAGGACACCACCGCCACCAACGGCGTGGGTATCCTCAACCTCCCCGACACAAACTTCATCCTCATTGACCGCGACAAACCCTACTACGGCGCGCCGGTATTCAGCGTGGCCGGAGACCGACTCTCATATGTGGCCTCCACCGACTCGGCAGATACCGGCACACGCCGCAGCCGCGTCTACCTCGCCGACCTCACTGCCTCGCACCCCACGCCCACAGAGGTGCTATCGCAGATGACGGCTGACGGCGATACCCTCTTCATAAACCAGTACACAGTACCGAAATTCTCGCACGATGGACGCCGCCTCATCGCCGGCGTGGCCCCATACATCGCCCCGGACGACACCACAATAGTGGACTTCGAGCGTGCTGACCTCGACATCTGGCGTTGGGACGCACCCTACACCCCGCCGCAGGAACTCAAGAACCTGGAAAACCTTCGCAAGCATACTTTCCCAACCGTCATCGACCTTGACAACATGGGCAATCCCCTGCTCGTCACCGCCAATCCGCTGGTCACCGTGGCGGAATCAGACCGTTGGGACGGCCGCTATGTAATGCTACGAGACCCTTCAGAAACCGTCATCTCGCAGCAATGGGACTATTCCGCTCCCGAACAGCTCAGTGTACTTGACCTCCAGACAGGAGAACGCCGCAACGCAGGGACTGCCCCGATAGATTGTTCAGACATCTCCCCGGCCGGTAACTTCGTAATCTGGTACACCGACAAGGCTTATTATACCTTTAATAATAAGACCGGAGAAACGGTGGAGATAACCAAAGACATCCCCTATCCCATCTGGGACGAGGAGCAGGACATCCCCCTAATGCGCCAGCCCTACGGCATAGCCGGATGGATGCAGGGCGACGACGCAGTGCTCATCTACGACAAGCACGATATCTGGAGCCTCGACCCGACGGGAAAACGTGCCCCGGTTAACATGACAAAGGGTGACGGCCGCAACACCAACCGCCGCTACCGCTTCATCAAGACCGACCCGGAACAGCGCTTCTTCAAACCCGGCGAGCAGTTGCTCCTCCAGGTGTTCGACTATACCGACAAGCGCAACGGCTTGGCCACGGCACAAGCCGGCCGCTCCGCCGCGCCATCTCTGAAGGCGCTTAATAAATACTCGTTTACGCAGATCCGCAAGGCCAAGAACGCCGATACTTACGCCTTCCAGAAAGCCAACTTCAACACCTCCCCAGACGTGTGGGTAGCCACTTCCGGAAACTTCGCCGGTGCCAAGAAGGTGACCGACGCCAACCCGCAGATGAAGGACTACAACTGGGGCGACGCACAGCTCGTGAAGTGGTACTCCTTCTCCGGCGACCCGACGGAAGGCGTGCTCTACACCCCTGAGGACCTCGACCCCTCCAAGAAGTACCCGATGCTCGTGGTCTTCTATGAGCGCAACTCCGAGGAACTATACCGCCATTACACAATGGAACCCTCGTCATCATCATAGACATGGACAATGATGCATTCCGCAAGCTGCCGCCTAACTTCAGCGGTTTCCAGATTGTGGGAAATGTTACGGACCCGGACCTGCTGGAGGATGCCGGCATTGAGAATGCATCCGTGGTGGTGGCTGCCACGGATGATGACAATATAAACTGCATGCTGGCGCAGATGGCAAGGCGCATCTATGATGTGGGGGAAGTGTTTGCAAGGCTTAACGATACGGACAAGGAACATCTGATTGGCGGGCTGAACATCAAGGCCATTTATCCGGCCCGTCTGTCCATAGAGAAATTTAAGGAACTGAGTTCCATTGCATTCTAGGGAGTGATTGGATGAAGATAGTAGTGGCAGGGGGAAAGACAAAAGCAGATTATCTCATAAGGATGCTGCTGAGCAAAGGACATGAGCTTGTGGTAATCAACGATGACAGGGAGTACTGCACGTATCTGTGCCAGACACACAGGATACCGGTCATACACGGCGACCCGTGCAAGCTTTATGTGATGGATGAAGCAGGCATAGACGGGTTTGACATCATGATTGCGTTAAAACCCAGCGATGCGGACAATTTGGCAATCTGTCAGACCGCCAAACGGATTTACCATATCAGGAAGACTGTGGCGGTTGTGGGAAACCCTAAGAGCGTGGATATCTTCAAGCGCCTGGGGGTAAACACCGCAATCAGCGCAACCTACATGATAGCCGGATACATTGAACAGATGTCCACGGTGGAGAGCCTGGTCAACAGCCTTCCGCTGGACCAGGGAAATATTGTCATCAATGAGCTGATGATTAACCAGAACAGCCCTGTGGCCGGTAAGAAGCTCTGCGACATGGAGCTGGGGGAGGATGCAATCATATGCTGTATCGTGCGTGGGTCAAAAATCATCGTGCCCAAGGGGCAGACCAGCATACAGGCCAATGACAAGCTGCTGGTGCTTTCCACGCCAGCCATCCAGAACCGTGTGATTGACCTGATTATGGGAAGGGAGCAGGCGTGATGGGGACTGGCAGGAATGAAATAGGAGGCCGGCTGCTTATTACCGGGTATCTGGGAGTGGTCCTGATGCTTATCGGCGGGATCATCCTTCTGCCGCTGGCCGCCCTGCCTGCTTTTTGGGATGAGATTTCCATGGCGCGGTATTTCACGGTTCCCGGGGTGGTGGCCATTTTCGCAGGTTATGTAATGTACCTTCCGATAAAAGGAAGGGAGGCGCTGCGGCTTACGGGACATCAGGATGCCCTGATTGTGGTGCTGTCCTGGGTGCTGGCCATTGTTTTCTGCGCGGTGCCATTCATGATGACAGGCAAATATGATTTTACCCAGGCCGTGTTTGACATACCACGGGAAACCGCCGTGCCATACGCCGGTTACCGGGTCTTTTTCACGATAGGCCAGGCCGAGGGTTACTTCGGAGAACTTAACGATCAAACCGAGCATAGCAATGAACCACATCCAGAAGACAGCGCCGGGACCACCTGTAGCAATAGCTACAGAAACGCCGGCAATGTTGCCAACGCCCAGTGTCGAAGCCAAGGCCGTACAGGCCGCTTTGAACGGATTGATGTTGCCGTCACCAGACCCTTTGTCAAAGATTTTGCCAAAGGTGTTCTTCATGACGTGACCAAAATAGGCAAACTGGAAGAAACCGAGTCGGGCAGACAGGAATACGGCGACAAACGACGTACCGATCAATAAGGGCCAACCCCAAACAAAGTCGGCGTATGCCATCATACCCTTAGCAATTAAACCAAAAAACTCCATACTTACACACCCCCAAAAATAAATGTACTTCCATGATACTATATGAATACCATATACAGATACGGGTGTATGAAGTTAGTGCCACGTACAGCCGTATCCTTGAAGCCTGTGTGCATGTAGACAAGCATACCTCTTACTAGCTCGTCTTGCCTTACTATACGGTTCGTCTCTCCCCTTTGATTAATAATAAGAATGACTTAGACGAATGATAAACATACTATAGCACACTTTACCGTCACTTGTAAATATAGGCCGTTATATTTTCTAAATTATTTATGGATTTCAATGTGTCGCTTAAATTTCTTAAAGGTTATACGTTTTACTAAATATGGGAAAATAGACTGTTTTTATGGAATTTCTCTGTTTTTCCTCCATTTTTAAACATATAGTTACCCCTAGGATGTTGTAGACGCTGGGGATGATCACCGAGGGATTGATTCCCATAGCCCCCATCACCGGCAGGAAAATACGGATCAGGGCGTCGGTGAAGCCCAGGCGTTCCAGCACCCGG
>OHBJ01000685.1_pt1 | contig 22554 bp, 16 predicted proteins | sample 1577241 | NCBI WGS metagenome assembly OHBJ01 (sample SAMEA3541594, study PRJEB24748) | human gut metagenome | biome: human gut; feature: human-associated habitat; material: faeces | place: China | collected 2012 | reverse complement strand
CGCAGGAGCACCTATGAGGATCTTGAGATCATCGTCATCGAGAACAACAGCAGGGAGCCTGCCACCTTCCGCTGCTATGAAAAGCTGCAGAAGGAGCACAAGAACCTGAAGGTGATCACATGGCAGGGCACCGGCTTCAACTACAGCGCCCTGAACAACTTTGGCGCAAAGGAAGCCACCGGCGAATACCTGCTGCTGCTCAACAACGATACCGAGGTCATTTCTCCGCGCTGGATCGAAGAAATGCTCATGTACGCCCAGCAGGACCGTGTGGGCTGCGTGGGCGCAAAGCTGCTTTATCCGGACAACACCATCCAGCACGCGGGCATCGGCTTCGGCTTTTTGACCCTTGCGGCCCACATGCACAAGAACTTCCCGGTGGGCCACCCCGGCTATATGGGACGTCTGGTCTATGCACAGGATGTGTATGCGGTCACTGCCGCCTGCCTGATGGTGCGCAGGAGCGTCTACGAGCAGGTGAACGGTCTGGACGAGAGCTTTGCTGTGGCCTTCAACGACGTGGACTTCTGCGTGCGCGTGCGTGAAGCGGGCTATACCAACGTGTTCACCCCGTTTGCACAGCTGTACCACTACGAGAGCAAGAGCCGTGGTCTGGACGAGAACCCGGTCAAGCGCAAGCGCTTCATCTCGGAGGTGGAGCGCTTCCAGAAGCGGTGGGCAAAGCAGCTGGCCGCAGGCGACCCCTGCATGAACCCGAACTTTGACCTGATGAAAGAGGACTTCAGCTTTGACATCAAACCGCTGGAGTAAAACCCTCTCAGTCTGCTGCGCAGGCAGCTCTCCCGAAGGGCGAGCTTTATGAGGAATTTTTGATTGAAAAGAGGAACCCCGGTGGAGCTTTCTGCTTGTATCGTAGTTTATAACGGCGCGGAGGAAGCGCTCAGGGCGGCACAGACCGTGCTGGACTGCACCCGCCGCCACCCGCTGACACTGTATCTGGTGGACAACGCCAGCCCGGACGGCAGCGGCCAGTGCCTTGCCAAGGCCGCGAAGGACGGCACCCTGCACATCCGCGAGGACCAGAAGGTGGAGGTGCTCTGCCGCACAGAGAACGGCGGCTTTGGCACCGGCCACAACACGGTGCTCAGCCTGCTGCAAAGCCGGGTGCACTTTATCCTGAACCCGGATATCCAGCTCACTGCGGATACGCTGAGTGACCTTGCGGACTGGATGGCACAGCACCCCGGCGTAGTGATGGCGCGGCCCGCACTCACCTTCCCGGACGGGCGGCCCCAGCGTCTGCCGCTGCGCCGGTGCAGTGTGCGGGCCATGGTGTACCGCCAGCTGCCCTGCCTGAAATTCTGGGCAAAGTACAACGAGCGCTATCTCATGGCGGACAAAGACCTGACAAAACCCACCGAGATCGAGTTCTGCACCGGCAGCTTCTCGGCCGTGGACACTGCGGTGTTCAAGGATGTGGGCGGCTTTGACGAGGACTACTTCATGTACGTGGAGGATGCCGACCTCACCCAGAAGATGCGCACCCGGGGCAAAGCGTATCTGGTGCCCCAGTATACGGCCATCCATGCATGGCACCGCGCCGCGCACCGCAGTCTGAAGCCCTTTTTGTGGCAGCTGCGCAGCCTGCTGCGCTATTTCTCCAAGTGGGGCTTTGCGTGGTAACTCCCCCAGTCAATGCCTGCGGCATTGCCACCCCCCTCGGAGAGGGGGCCTTTTGGGCGGAACAAATGCGAGATTGAAGGAGTTTCAGAACGGCTTTTCCGGAAAATTTTTCGGGAAAGCCGTTCTTTCTTGCTTTTTGTGTGATTTGATAGTAAAATAAAGTGAACTGCTATTCCCATTTTGCCATTTTGGGCAGGGGGGAGCGGCTCCTGAATTTGTTTACAGCGGACGCAGCTCCGCTTTGAATCCATACGTCATCCGGGCGGTCTCCCATCTGGGCGGCGTACAGCTGCACAACTTTTCAATCTATTTTAAAGGAGTGCACAAATATGAAAGGTATCATTCTTGCCGGCGGTGCCGGCACCCGGCTTTACCCGCTGACCATGGTCACCAGCAAGCAGCTGCTGCCGGTCTACGACAAGCCGATGATCTATTACCCCCTGTCCACGCTGATGCTGGCAGGCATTCAGGACATCCTGATCATCTCCACCCCGACCGATACGCCTCGCTTTGAGGCGCTGCTGGGTGATGGCAGCCAGTACGGCATCCATCTGCAGTATAAAGTTCAGCCCTCTCCGGACGGTCTGGCACAGGCCTTCATTCTGGGCGAAGAGTTCATTGGCGACGACTGCTGCGCCATGATCCTGGGCGATAACATCTTCTACGGCAACGGCTTCTCCAAGATCCTCAAGACCGCCGCCGCCAATGCGGAAAACAAAGGCCGCTGCACCGTGTTCGGCTACTATGTGCAGGACCCGGAGCGCTTTGGCATCGTGGAGTTCGACAAGGACGGCAAGGTGCTCAGCGTGGAGGAAAAGCCTCAGCATCCCAAGTCCAACTACGCCATCACCGGCCTGTACTTCTATAACAAAGAGGTCGTGAAGATGGCAAAGCAGGTCAAGCCCTCTGCCCGCGGCGAGCTGGAGATCACCACCCTGAACGACATGTATCTGAAGAAGGACGAGCTGGATGTTCAGCTGCTGGGCCGCGGTTTTGCATGGCTGGACACCGGCACCATGGACAGTCTGGTGGAAGCAGCCGATTTTGTGCGCATGATCGAGAAGCGCCAGGGCATCAAGATCAGTGCGCCGGAAGAGATCGCCTTCAAGTACGGCTGGATCGACCGCGACACCCTGCTGGAAAGCGCTGAGCGCTACGGCAAGAGTCCTTACGGCCAGCACCTGAAGAACGTTGCAGACGGCAAGCTGCGCTATTAAGCAAAAGAGAGGCATACCCATATGAAAATCATTGTTACCGGCTGCAAGGGTCAGCTGGGCACCGAGATCCTCAAGCAGCTGCGCGAAGGCCGCAGCGAGATCGGCCCCATCCCCGAAAAGCTGCTCAATGCCACGGTGATCGCCGTGGACCTGCCGGATCTGGATATCTCCAACTACAAAATGGTGGACGAGTTCATCCGCCGCAACCGCCCGGATGTCATCATCAACTGCGCTGCCTACACCAATGTGGACGGCTGCGAAGTGAACCATGATGCCGCCTTCAAGGCAAACGCCCTCGGCCCCCGCAATCTGGCACAGGCAGCGGAAAAGACCGGTGCACGACTGGTACACGTCTCCACCGATTATGTGTTCTCCGGCCGTGAGAACGGCGGCGTTGCACAGGACGAAGCCACCATTCCCGGCCCCATCAGCGCCTATGGCTCTACCAAGCTCATGGGCGAAAAGTATGTGGAGCAGTTCTGCCACCGTCACTTCATCGTGCGCACCGCGTGGCTCTACAGCTACTACGGCAAGAACTTCGTCAAGACCATCGTGAACGCAGGCAAGAAGTTTGGCAAGCTGGAAGTGGTCAATGACCAGTGCGGCAACCCCACCAACGCGGTGGATCTGGCCCACGAGATCCTGCAGCTGTGCGTGACCCACGAGTACGGCCTGTATCACTGCACCGGCGAGGGCATCTGCTCGTGGTATGATTTTGCGTCCGAGATCATCCGCCTGTCCGGCGTGGATGCCGCTGTGGCACCCTGCACCAGCGAGGAATACAAGGCAAAGCACCCGGAAAGCGCCGACCGCCCCAAGTGGAGCGCACTGGACAACCGGATGCTGCGCTGCACCGTGGGCAACGATGTGCGCGACTGGAGAGACGCTCTGGCCTGCTTCTTCGCCCACTGGGACGGCGACAACGGGATGAAAGACTGAAAAGAGGAAATTGAACCTATGAAAACCTATCTGATCACCGGCTGCGCCGGTTTTATTGGCTCCAACTTTGTGCATTATATGCTCAAGAAATACCCGGAGATCCTGCTGGTCAATCTGGATAAGCTGACCTACGCCGGCAATCTGGAAAACCTGAAGGATGTGGAGGGCGACCCCCGCCATGTGTTCGTGCAGGGCGATATCTGCGACAAGGAGCTGGTGGAAGGCCTGTTCCAGAAGTACGATTTCGATTACGTCATCAACTTTGCCGCCGAGAGCCACGTGGACCGCTCCATCAAGAACCCCGAAATTTTTGTGCAGAGCAACGTGATGGGCACCGTCAACCTGCTGCAGCGCGCCAAGGAAGCATGGTATGATGCCGATGCCAAGACTTGGAAAGAGGGCAAGAAGTACCTGCAGGTGTCCACCGATGAGGTGTACGGCGCACTGGGTGCGGACGGCTACTTTATGGAGACCACCCCCCTGTGCCCCCACAGCCCCTATTCTTCCTCCAAGGCCAGCGCCGATATGTTCGTTATGGCATTCCACGATACCTACGGCATGCCCGTGAACATCACTCGCTGCTCCAACAACTACGGCCCCTACCAGTTCCCGGAGAAGCTGATCCCCCTGATGATCAACAACGTCAAGCACCACAAGCAGCTGCCCGTCTACGGCGACGGTATGCAGATCCGCGACTGGCTGTATGTGGAAGATCACTGCAAGGCCATCGACATGGTAGCCAACGGCGGCAAGGTCGGCGAGGTGTACAACGTGGGCGGCCACAACGAGCGCCCCAACATCTTCATCGTCAAGACCATCATCAACCAGCTGCACGACCGTCTGCAGGACGAGGGCATCAGCGAGGACCTCATCAAGCACGTTGCCGACCGTCTGGGCCACGACCGCCGCTACGGCATCGACCCCACCAAGATCAAGAACGATCTGGGCTGGTACCCCGAGACCCCCTTTGAAAAGGGCATCGTGCTGACCATTGACTGGTACCTGAACCATCAGGAGTGGATGGACCACGTCACCAGCGGCGACTACCAGAACTACTATCAGGATATGTACAAGAATAAGTAACAGCCTGTAGATCAGGCCAAAGCAAAAGCCGGACAGCCCGCAAGCTGTCCGGCTTTGTTTGGTTCAAGGGGTGTTGTTCTGTGGGGGAAAGGGAAAATCAGGAATACACGCTACAGGTCCAGTACATCTGCCCGTCAATGGTCACAACGGCAATGCCGATTTTCGTGCAAGCGCTGCGATTAAAGGCAGGATGCTTCAAGGCTTCCGACAGCTCTGCCTTGCCCTCCGGGGTATTGGCTGGAACCTTGGCAAGCAGAATGTCGATCAACTCGCCACTCGCATCTTTCTTCATACCCAAGCCGAAAGTATCACAACGCGTCCAGTTCCCGGTCATGCTTGCCCATTTCTGATGGGTTTCGTTCGTTGTGCTCTCTGGCAGCTCGGTCTTGCCGGCGGCGCGGAACTGCTCTACCCAGATCTGCTCGGCATCAGAGAGCTGTTTTACTTCCTCAAGCGGCGCAGCAAACTCAAGGGTCGCGCGGTAGCTGTTGATCTCGCCCAGCAGCCGCTGCTTTGCCTGCTGCTCCGGCGCAAGCGGCGCAGCCCCGCAGGCGGTCAGCGCCAGCAGCAGCGCACCGGTGAGCAAAAGGGCGGTCAGTCTTGCCAGTTTTTTCATAAGGGTCATCCTCCGTTCTTTGTTGTAGCGTGGCGTTGCTTTCTTCGTGACTATAAGTTTAACAGATGCCCCCCGCAAGTGCGACTTGATGCAAAATAACCCCCCATTCACGCAGGAAGAGAAAAATATTTCCCGCCTTTTTGGGCAAGGTGCGCAAAAAGGGAGCGAACTCCCCCAGTCGCCTACGGCGACAGATTCCCCTTTTTGTCGCTGCACGACATCCGTTCCCCTCTTTGTCACCTACGGTGACATTTCTCCCCGGCCGGGGAGAATCTGTCCCGGCCGGGGGAAGTCGTCCTTGGAGATGGGGCCTTTGGCATGGCGGGAAAGTTCCCGGCTAAAGCACAAAGTGCCCGGGCGCGCCAGAGGCTCCCTCCCAGAGGGAGCTGGCAAAGCCGTCAGGCTTTGACTGAGGGAGTTCCCTCCCGTGAAAATGGAACAGCGGAGCGTCCGCAGACGCTCCGCTGTTCCGAAATTATAAATGATCCTTCCGCTGATAATGGCTAGAGCGAAGCGGAAGCCATTTCAAATCGTCTCGCTTTGGGTGGTGTCTACCACAAAATCTGCCGTCTCCGCAATGTGGTGCTGGGCAAAATAGCCCTCCTCCAGCGGCACCCACCGGGCGGCAAAGTTTACATATCGCTCCCCCTCCCGCGCCTGCAGGCGGTGGGTCTGCTCTTCTTTTGCGCAGGTCAGGAACACCCGCAGCGTTTCGCAGCCGGTCAGCAGCGGGTGGTGGCTGTAGCTGCCCTCCAAAATCACCAGCGGCTGCGCGGCCAGCTCCCGCGCGGGCAGGTACGCACCCTCGCGGCAGGAATAGGCACGGTACTGCACCGGCTGGCCCTCGTAGGCTGGGCGCAGGGCTTCGTCCCGCAGGCGGTCAAGGTCCATATTGGCGCAGGGCGTTTTCTCCCAGCCGCGGATGCGCTGTGCAGGCGGCAGGTAAAAATCATCGGTGTGCAGGGTGATGCTGGCCGGGAACTGCCGGGCCAGCGTATTTGCAAGGGTGGTCTTGCCGCTGCCGCAGCGGCCATCCAGCGCCAGCACCAGCGGCTTTGTGGGCTGCTGTGCCAGTGCGGCGGCAAGAAGGAAGATCAGGCCCGGCGGTGCAATGTTCTGTGGCATGGATGCGTGCTCCTTTTATAAGATAGAACTTTCTCAGTCATTGCTGCGCAATGCCAGCTCTCCCGAAGGGGAGAGCTTTTGAATGCGCTGACTCTATAAAGAGCTCCCCCTTCGGGGGAGCTGGCGCGTTAGCGCCTGAGAGGGTTTTCCTTATTATACCATACCGTGCCTCAAAACGGTAGGATGCGAAAAAAACAGACCAAAGCAAATGAAGGTTTGTTACGAATAACTTTTTTCAAGAAAAGTGTTGACAACGGTCCACCGCTGTGGTAAGATACAGTCACGTTAGAAATAACTAACCACAAGAAACAGATCGGCAGGCCGAAGCCTTGAATGCTCCGCGCAAAGCTGCTTCTTTTTTGGAATCGGGGTTAGAAATATCTAACTTATAACCACGGCGCATCCGGGGAACAATAGCCCGGAGAAACAAGGCGGGAGGGCGCAGACATGGAGCGTAATTTTGAAACGGTCATGATCGAACAGTGTGCCCCGGTGCTGGCAAGCCTGAAACCGGCAGGCCTGTTCCGCTATGAGACCCGCGACTGCGCCGACCTTGCGCGCCGGGTGAAAGACTGGAACACTCAGCTGAACCCCAAGGGCCTGCGTGTGCGGGTGCTCAAGGGCTGCGTGCTCAACCACCGGTATCTTGTGTATGTCTACCGCGAAAGCAGGCTGGCTGCCGTGCTGGCAGATGAAAAGGTGCAGAGCTTTCTGCGGCAGGAGGGCTACCGCCTGCCGGAAGCGGGCGAAGCACCGGATGTGGGCAATATGCTCACTCAGCTTTCCCGCAAGCTGTGCTGTTCGGCAGAATTTCCGCATGAGATCGGGGTGTTCCTCGGCGGTCAGATTCTCGTAGGCAAATCCGGCCTTGTCGAGCATCTTCTCAGCCACGCGGCAGTTCGGGCAGGTCGTGCGGGTGAAGAGCTGCGCGGTATGCGCCGCGGAAACGGTGCCGACCTCTTCGGGCTGCATGCCGTGGGCGACGGTGCCGTCGCCGCAGCAGGCCTCGTTGCGGTGGATGCCGCCGGTGAAGTGGCTGTGGCCGATGTTGTACTCCTTGCGGTCCTTGAACTCCTGCACCTTGCCGTCGTTCCAGTTCTGCACGGGACGGTAGTAGCCGGTGATGCGGCTCCAGACCTCGGTGTCCTTGCCGCACTTGGGGCAGGTGAAGTGCTCGCCGGTAATGTAGCCGTGGTCGTGGCAGACGGAGTACGTCGGGCTCATCGTGTAGTACGGCAGCTTGTAGTTCTCGGCGATCTTGCGCACGAGATCGGCGGCGGCGCGCCAGTCGGGCAGCTTTTCGCCAAGGAAGGCGTGGAACACCGTGCCGGAGGTGTACAGCGTCTGGAGATCGTCCTGAATATCCAGCGCGGAGAAAATATCCTCCGTGTAGCCCACGGGCAGGTGGGAGCTGTTGGTGTAGTACGGGGTGCCGTTCATGTTGGCGGTGATGATCTCGGGGTAGCGGTTGCGGTCGTGCTTGGCGAGACGGTAGGACGTGCTCTCCGCCGGGGTCGCTTCCAGGTTGTAGAGATCGCCGTACTTTTCCTGATAATCGCTCAGCCGCTCGCGCATGTGGTTGAGAACGGCCTTGGTGAACTCCTGCGCTTCGGGATCGGTGAGATCCTTGTGCAGCCAGCGGGCGTTGAGGCACGCCTCGTTCATGCCGACGAGACCGATCGTGGAGAAGTGGTTCTCAAAGGTGCCGAGATAGTACTTCGTGTAGGGATAAAGCCCGGCGTCGAGGAGCTTGGTGATAACGGTGCGCTTGGTCTTGAGCGAGCGGGCCGCGATATCCATCATGCGGTCGAGCCGCTGGTAGAACTCGTCCTCGGTCTTGGAGAGATAGGCGATGCGCGGCATGTTGATCGTCACGACGCCGACCGAGCCGGTGCTCTCGCCGGAGCCGAAGAAGCCGCCGGATTTCTTGCGCAGCTCGCGCAGATCCAGCCTCAGACGGCAGCACATCGAGCGCACGTCGCTCGGCTCCATGTCGGAGTTGATGTAGTTGGAGAAGTACGGCGTGCCGTACTTGGCGGTCATCTCGAAGAGAAGACGGTTGTTCTCGGTCTCGCTCCAGTCAAAATCCTTGGTGATGGAGTAGGTCGGGATCGGGTACTGGAAGCCGCGGCCGTTGGCGTCGCCCTCGGTCATGATCTCGATGAACGCCTTGTTCACCATGTCCATTTCCTTCTGGCAGTCGCCGTAGGTGAAGTCCTGCTCCTTGCCGCCGACGATCGCGGGCAGATCGCGCAGGTCGGCCGGAACGGTCCAGTCGAGCGTGATGTTGGAGAACGGCGCCTGCGTGCCCCAGCGGGACGGCGTGTTCACGCCGAAGATGAACGACTGGATGCACTGCTTGACTTCCTTCTGGGAGAGCTTGTCCACGCGCACGAACGGCGCGAGATAGGTGTCGAACGAGGAGAACGCCTGCGCGCCCGCCCATTCGTTCTGCATGATGCCGAGGAAGTTGACCATCTGGTTGCACAGCGTGCTCAGATGGCTCGCCGGGGTGGAGTTGATCTTGCCCGGAATGCCGAGACCCTGCTGGATGAGCTGCTTCAGGCTCCAGCCGGCGCAGTAGCCGGTGAGCATGCTCAGATCGTGCAGATGCAGATCGCCGTTGCGGTGGGCATTGGCGATCTCTTCGTCGTACACCTCGCTCAGCCAGTAGTTGGCGGTGATCGCACCGGAGTTCGAGAGGATGAGACCGCCGACGGAGTAGGTGACGGTGGAGTTTTCCTTCACACGCCAGTCGTTGATCTTGAGATAGTTATCAACGGTCTTCTTATAGTCGAGCACCGTGTCGCTCACGGCGCGGAGATTCTCGTGCTGCTTGCGGTAGAGAATGTACGCCTTGGCAACGTTCTCGTAGCCGCCGCGGGAGAGGACGCTCTCAACGCTGTCCTGGATATCCTCGATGTGGATGAGCTCGTCGGTGATCTTCGGCTGGAAATCCGCCGTGACCATAACGGCCAGAAAATCGATGACGCTCTGGTTATAATTGGTTTCGGTGGCGTCGAACGCCTTTTTCATCGCGTTGGCGATCTTGCTGATCTCAAAGTCAACGATCCTGCCGTCGCGCTTCACAACCCGGTACATAGTCTTCCTCCATATATTTCTTTAATTTTAATCAAAGTAACGCGCGCCGCATGTCCTGTCCGCCGCGCTCCATTATCATATCATCGAGTCTTGATGGTGTCAATATATAGTGTTTGATTTTTATTATTTGTTTCTTTTGCCACTAAATATAGTGCCGCCGCCCCGAAAACGGCGGGGCGGCGGCATATATTGCGGAGACGGGGATCAGTCCATGCCGCGGATCTCGGCCTTCGGTATGGCGGGCAGCAATATCGCCCGGAACGACTCCATCTCCTCGCGCGTGAAGGCGGCGCAGCCGCCGGAGATCACGTCGCCGGAATCCTTGAATGCCTGAAGGAAATACTTCTCGTTCCCCGGCAGCCACGCGGCGATATCGGCAAAATCCTCCGCCGAGTGCAGGCCGCGCACGACCGTTGTGCGGAATTCAAAATCGGTATCGCCGTCCATGAGCATCCGGGCGCACTCCTCCACGGCGGCCAGGCCGGGACGCAGCGTGCCGGTGACGGCGGAATAGTTCTCCCGTCCGGCTTTGATGTCCATGGCGACATAGTCGGCGAGCTTTTCGCTCAAAATGGCGCGGAGCATGGCGGGGTTCGTGCCGTTCGTATCAAGCTTCACGGCAAAACCGAGAGCTTTGATCTTCCGCAGAAACTCCGGCAGATCGCGCTGCAGCGTCGGCTCGCCGCCGGTGACGGCAACGCCGTCGAGCAGCCCCTTCCGGTGGGCGAGGAACGAGAAAATCTCCTCCTCCGGGATCACCGGCTGGCTCTCGGGCTCGAGCACGAGCGAGGCGTTGTGGCAGAAGGGGCAGCGCCACGGGCAGTGCGCGGTGAACACCGTGCAGGCGGTATGACCCGGATAGTCGAGCAGCGTTAATTTCTGCAAACCGTGAATGACCATATCTTGCCCTCCTTTTGCCGAACGATACAATATCATGTATGAGCCCGGATTGCAATTGGCAAATACGGCGAAAAAACGCGCCGCGCCGTGCTTGACAGAAAGCGCGCGCCTTTTTATACTCAAAGAGAACAAAACGGCCGAAATGGAGAAGAATTATGAGTGCGTTTTTTCTGACCGGCGCGGTGCAGACCGGCAAAAGCACGGCCATCCGCCGCTTTTTCTGTGCAAATTCTGCGCTCCGGCGGGGCGGTTTTCTCACCGTGAGCATCCCGACGGGGACCGGATTTGACGTTTTCATCGTCCCGCCCGTGTGGACGGAGCACGATCTCACGCCGGACGCCCTCGTCGGGCGGCGCGGCGGCGCTTACGAAAAGCGCCCGGAGCATTTTGACGGCCGCGGCTGCGCGCTGCTCGCGGAGCGGGAATGCGACGTTATCCTCATGGACGAGCTTGGACGCATGGAGCTGGACGCGCACGCGTTCCGCGCCGCGGTGCTCGCGGCGATACATTCCGGCACGCCGGTGCTCGGCGTCATCAAGCCGGAGCATAATGCGTTTCTGGACGAGGTGCGCGCGCAGAACGGCGTGGAGCTTTTCCCGCTGACGATAGAAAACCGCGAGGAAGCCCCCGCGGCGATCGCGGCGTGGTATGCGCGTGCTTCGCGCGAAAAGCGGGCATAATGCGGCAGGGGGGATGAGCTTGGAGAAAAAGCATACGCTGTGGGACGGCCTCTGCCGGATCGTGCAGAGCGTCTTTCTTGCCGCGGAGATCACGGTTCTCGCCGACCTGCTGTTCGCCGCGGGGAAGAATCCTCTGCCGCGCGCGGCGTTCTGGGGACTGTTTCTTGCCGCGGCGGCGGCGCTCTCGCTCTGGCGGGGGTTCACGCGAAAGGGGCGGCGCATCGTATTCCTTTCCATAGCGGGCGCGGCCGTCCTCTCGGCGCTCGCGCTCTTCGCCGCGTGGAGCGCCGCGGCGCCGAAAACGGCGTACGAAGCGCCGGAGACGGAGCCGAAAGCGATCTTTTCCGAAAAGCGCGTGCTCGCCGTCGTGCCGCACGAGGACGACGATCTCAATCTCCTGAGCGGAGTGACGGGGCAGTTCACCGACGCCGGAAGCGAGGTGTACGTTGTGTTCGTCTCGACCGGCGACGCCGCCGGATTGGGGGAGAAGCGCGTATACGAGGCGATCAACGCGCTCTCGCTCGACGGCGTGCCGGAGGAGAATATCATCTTCCTCGGCTACGGCGACAGCATCCCGGACGACGGGATACACATTTATAATGCAGCGCCAAACGCCGTGACGCCGTCGCTGAGCGGGCGGACGGAGACGCACGCCGCGCCGAACCACGAAGCGTACCGCGAGGGGACGCCGTATACGCGCGAAAACCTGCTCGGCGATCTGCGCAGCGTGATTGAGGAGATCCGCGCCGACGTGATCTTCTGCGTGGATTATGATGAGAACATCGACCACCGCGCGGTGACGATGTTTTTCGATGAAGCGCTCGGCGAAATACTGACCGCTGCGCCGGACTACGACCCGCTCGTGCTTAAGGGCTTTACCTACTCCACGGCGTTCCACGCCCCGGCGGACTTTTACGATTCCGTGAATCTGCTCTCCACGGTAAACCCTGACGGGGCGCGCATGGAAAACGGCGTGTTCCGTTGGGACGCGCGCGTGCGCCTGCCGATGGACGGCCGCGCTCTTTCTCACTCGCTCACGGAATGCCGGAGCCTTGCCGTTTCAAGAGAATACGAAAGCCAGATGCTCTGGCGCATTGCGCCGCGCATCATCAACGGCGATAAGGTGTTCTGGCAGCGATGCACCGGCTCGCTTCTGTACGGCGCGGCGGTGCGTGTATCATCCGGCAGCGGCGCGGAGCTTACGGACTTCCGGCTGCTCCACTCGGAGGACCTTGCCGGAAGGGAGCTGCCGTACGGCGCCGTGTGGACGCCGGAGAGCGGCGACACCGCGCGCGAGGCGGAGATCACGTTTCCCGCCGCGGACGTGACGGAGATCCGGCTCTACGATAACCCCTCGCCGGAGGATAACGTCCTCGCCGCGGAGATCGTGTTCCCGAGCGGGAACCGGTACGCCGTCGGCGCGCTTGACCCCGCCGGTACGGTGGTGCCGGTGGACGAGCCGGACTGCGAAGGCTTCACCGTCCGGCTGCTGGAAACGGAGGGCGAGCACGCGGGGCTTACCGAAGCGGAGGCGTATTCCGGCGCGCACGATGTAATGCCGCCGCTTATAAAGCTCACAGACGGGGACGGAAATTTCATCTACGACTACCGGCTCTCCCGCGGGGAGACGGAGGCGGTGCTCTCGCTCTACGCCCTGAGCGCGAGCGATGATTTGACCGGCTATACCGTGACCTGCGAGGGCGAGAGCTGCGCCGCGGCGGTCCGGGACGGCGCGCTTTTCGTGACCTGCCCGCGCGGAAAGAGCTGCACCGTCACGGTGACGGACGAAACGGGTACGCTTTCGGACAGCGTATACGTTGCGCACGAGACCGCCTCCATTCGCTTTGTCAGCGCGATAGAGAGCTATTGCGCGAACGGCATCCCGAAAACGAACCTCTATTCTCTCGCCGTGCATTACTACAAACACTTCATCCTCGGCTGGGAATAAAAAAGCTCCCGGCGGACACGTTGTCCGCCGGGAGCTTCTGCATTATAGAGCGGGGTTTGTTTGATTCAGTAGAACGTCGCAACTTCCTGCTCCGGCACGTCGCACGGCTCGATGGACACCATGTGCAGCACCGGGCCGGGGCCTTCGTACACGTCCGGCAGAGTGCGGATGTCGATGCGGGCGGTGAGCTTGTACCAGGCAAGGTTTTTGATCTCTTCCGTATCCGCGGCTTCCGCGGCGAGCGGGATGAAGCGGATATCGTTCGCGCAGCAGGTCATCACGTCGCGCCCGAAGTAGAAGTATCCCTTCTTCAGACTGCGCGATTTCGTGATCGCCTTGCCCTTGAGAGAGACGGTCTTGTTCCGGTATTTTTCCGGCTGGTCCATGATATCCTGCAGAAAGATCGCATAGTCCGCGTCGCCGATCTCGCAGACGGGGGCGTTGAGATCGTAGGGGAGGGGGAGCTCAATGTCGTCGTAGCTGATCTTGCCGTCCGGCGTTTCAAAGGCAATATCGCACCGGCGGTTGATGGCGCGGATGATCTTGTGCGCCTGCATTTTGAGATCCTCGTCGCCCTCGGGGAAGCGGTTGAGCACCGCCAGCTCGCAGCTCTGGAGCTTGTCTACCATGAGCTGGCGCATGTTGTTATTGTAGTTGAGGAACGTGCGCGCGTCGATGAACAGAAATTCCTGCGCCACGATCCACTCCTTCGGCATGTTCGTATAGAGCGTGTCGAGCGTCCACATGCCGTTGTACTCCACCATGACGTAGGAGCAGCGGTGCTTTTTCAAAAGCGCCGCGAGATTTTCGGTCGTAAGATCGCTCTCGCTCTCGATCGTCTCGGTGAATACGGTCGGCGCGGCGAACGCTGAGGGATCGTATTCCTCCACGCCCTCCTCGCACACGAGAAGGAGGATGCGGTCGCCGTTATTAAAGCTCGCGTCCTCGAGTGTCTGCTGGGCGAACTTCGTCTTGCCGGACTCCAGAAAGCCGGTGAAGAGATATACGGGGACTTGTTTTGCCATGGCTTGTTCTCCCTTTCAGCGGAAGAGCTCGGCGACGGCGTCCTCGTGCAGCTCGTGACCGATGACGCACAGCCGCCCCGTCACACCGGCGCTGCCGCGGCGGATGTTGATCTCGCCCGGCGTGTAGTCAAAGTGGATCCACTCGCCCTCGCTCGCGGCGACGATGCCCTTCGCGCGCAGCACGGCGCCGTATTTGGCCTCGTCCTCGAGTGCGGTGAGCGCAGCGCGCAGGCCGTCCTCGGTGAACTTTTTCGCCGTCTCCATGCCCCAGGACGTGAACACCTCGTCCGCGTCGTGGCCGTGGTGATGGTGATGATGGCCGCAGCCGCACTCGTGCTCGTGGTCGTGCTCGTCGTGCTCGTGATGATGGTGCTCATGGTCGTGGCCGCAGCCGCATTCCTCGCCGTGATCGTGATGATGCTCGTGCTCATGTTCGTGCTCATGCCCGTCGTCATCCTCGTCATCGTCATGATGGCAGCCGCAGGAGCAGTTTCCGTTTTCATCGAAATGATGATGGTGCTCGTGCTCTTCGTGCTCGTGGTCGTGATGATGGTGATGCTCGTGCTCGTCCTCGTCCTCTTCGTGCTCGCGCTCAATGCTTTCAAGCGCGGCGGTGAGCGTGTCGCGCTTTTCCATCGCGTCGAGGATCTGCGCGCCGGAGAGCTCGTCCCACGGCGTCGTGATGATGACGGCGCCGGGATTCTTCTCGCGCAGCAGCGCGACGCACTCGGCGAGCTTTTCCTCCTTGATGCCCGCGGTGCGGGAGAGGATGATGCACCCGGCGGATTCGACCTGGTTGTTGAAAAATTCGCCGAAGTTGCGCATATACATTTTGCATTTGCCCGCGTCTACGACAGTGCAGAGCGCGTTGATCGTAAGCTCGCCGTCCGACGCCTGCTCCACGGCGGTCACGATGTCGGAGAGCTTGCCGACGCCCGAGGGCTCGATGAGGATGCGGTCGGGGGCGTAGCGCTCGCAGACCTCATGCAGAGCGGCACGGAAATCACCCGTAAGGCTGCAGCAGATGCAGCCGGAGTTCATCTCCGTCACCTCAATGCCGGCGTCCTTCATGAAGCCGCCGTCCACGCCGATCTCGCCGAACTCGTTCTCGATGAGGACGAGCTTTTCGCCCGCGTAGGCTTCCGCGATCAGCTTTTTGATGAGCGTGGTCTTGCCCGCGCCGAGGAAACCGGAAAATACATCAACTTTTGTCATACATATAACCTCTTTCTGCTGGAAGCAGCCTGTTTTTCCAATAAAATATTATAACACGTTCGTCAAGGGGGTATTTCTGCCGTTGCCTGACTTTTTACGGAAAAATGAATTGTAATAATATAAATGTATGCTATAATGAATAAATGTCCGTTTTACTCCATTCCACTCTTTTATTTATTTCCGATCCACTCAGCAAATTTTTGAGAGGTAGACAAATTGGAACAGAAAAAGAAGTCCGCTCGCACGATGCGCGTGCTCGGCACGCTGCTTGAGGGCAGCGGAAAATACTTCGCCGTGTGCATCCTTCTGGGACTGCTGCTCACGGTGGTTGAAATGATCGCGCCGCAGGTCATCCGCGTAACGGTGGACTCGGTGATCGACTCGCAGCCGATGGATCTGCCCGCGTGGGCGCTCCGGTGGGTGGAGGCGCTCGGCGGCGCGGCGTTTCTGCGCGCGAACATGTGGTTCATCGCGCTCATTCTCGCGCTTGCGGGTCTCGTCGCGGCGCTGCTGCGCTACGGCGCGAACATGTTCAACGCCAAAGCGGGCGAAACGCTCGTCAAGACCGCGCGCGACCGGCTCTTCCACCACATTGAATGCCTGCCGTGGAAGTGGCACGCCGAGCATCCGACCGGCGATATCATCCAGCGCTGCACGAGCGACGTCGAGCGCATTAAAAACTTTTTCCAGGAGCAGTTCATCTCCGTTTTCCAGATCATCGTGCGCATTATCCTTGCGCTGACGCTTATGACGCTGATGAACGCGAAGCTCTCCATCGTCGCGTGGGTCATCGCGCCGATCATCGTGCTCTACTCCGTGCTCTTCCATAACAAGATCCGCGCGCGCTTCACCGAGTGCGACGAGAACGAGGGCGTTCTCTCCACGATCGCGCAGGAAAACCTCACGGGCGTGCGCGTCGTGCGCGCGTTCGGGCGCGAAAAGTTTGAGCGCGACCGGTTCGAGGCACAGAACAACAAGTATACCGAGTGCTGGATCAGCCTGACCCGGACGCTCTCGGATTTCTGGGCGGTGGGCGATTTTACGAGCTGCCTGCAGATCCTGCTCGTGGTCGTGCTCGGCACGGTCTCGTGCGTGAACGGCAATCTGACGGCGGGCGAATTTGTGTCGTTCTCGCTTTATAACACGATGCTCATCGGCCCCGTGCGCCGTCTCGGCCGCATCATTTCCGAAATGAGCAAGGCGGGCGTCTCCATCGACCGTCTCGGCGAGGTTTTGGAAGCCGAGACCGAGCAGGACGCGCCCAACGCCGCCGAAGCGCCGATGGACAAGGACATCACCTTTGAAAACGTCAGCTTCCATTACGGCGAGGACGGCCCGGACGTGCTCGAAAACGTCAGCTTCACCGTACCTGCCGGAAAGAGCTTCGGCATTCTCGGCGGCACCGGCTCCGGCAAGAGCAGCCTGCTGCTTCTGCTCTGCCGTCTATACGCGCCCACGGAGGGCAAGATCACCGTCGGCGGCGTGGACATTGCCGATATGCCCGCGCGTTATGTGCGCGAGAACGTCGGCGTAGTGCTGCAGGAGCCGTTCCTCTTCTCCCGCTCGGTGCAGGAGAACATCGGCATCTGCGGCGCGAGCGACGCGGAGATCCGTGCCGCCGCCGTCACCGCCTGCGTGGACGGGGATATCACCCGTTTTTCGCAGGGCTACGACACCATGGTCGGCGAGCGCGGCGTATCGCTCTCCGGCGGACAGAAGCAGCGCGTGGCCATCGCCCGTATGCTGACAAAGAAAACGCCGGTCATCGTTTTTGACGATTCGCTCTCCGCCGTCGATACGGAGACGGACGAGAAGATCCGCTCGGCGCTCGAGCGCGATCTCGGCGGCGCGACGACGATCATCATCTCCCACCGCATCACAACGCTGCTCGACTGCGACAACATTCTCGTGCTCGAAAAGGGCCGCGTAAGTCAGCTCGGCTCCCCGAAGGAGCTGCTGGCCCAGCCGGGCATTTTCCGCAAGATCTACGACATGCAGATGTCCATCGGAGAGGAGGAAGGAGCATGAACGAGCAGAAAAAGACCAAAAGCGCAAAATGGTTCGGCATCCCCAACCTCGTCCCGTATATGAGACCCTACGGCAAGCTCATCCTCTGGATGGTGCTCATGGCGTTTTACGGCAGCGCCATGGACGCGGTCATCCCGCTCTTCCAGCAGTACGCCATCGATCATTACATCGCCGACTCGACCCTTGCGGGGCTCGGCTGGTTCATCGGCGCGTATGTCGTCGTCATCCTCACGCAGACGGCCTCCAACTACATCTCCGCCTTCGGCGCGTGCAAGCTGGAGCTGTCCGTCGGCCGCGATCTCAAGCGCGAGAGCTTCAACCATCTGCAGACGCTCTCGTTCTCCTACTTCAACCAGAACAGCGTCGGCTATGTCCACGCGCGCGTTATGTCCGATACCGACCGCATTGCGAGCACGCTCGCCTGGAGCATGGCCGAGGGCGTGTGGCATTCGGCGTATCTCGTGTGCGCCATCGTTATGATGCTCATCCTCAACTGGAAAATGGCGCTGTGCGTGCTCGTGATCGTGCCGATCGTGGCGATCTCGTCCATGTACTTCCAGAAGAAGCTCGTGTTCTTCCACCGGCAGGTGCGCGAGAAAAACTCCCGCATCACCGGCGCCTTCAACGAGGGCATCACCGGCGCGACGACGACGAAAACGCTCGTCGTTGAGGACAAGATGGAGAAGGAATTCGATGAGCTGACCGCCGACATGAAAAAGGTCAGCGTCCGCGCGATGCACTTCCGCGCGATCTTCATTTCCACAACAACGCTCGCGGCCTCTCTCGCGCTCGCGCTCGTCCTCTGGCGCGGCGGCATCGTCACGCGCGAGGGCGTGATGCTCATCGGCACGCTCACCGTGTTTATGAACTATGCGCAGGGCATGATGGAGCCGATCCAGTGGCTCGTGCAGGCGCTCTCCAGCCTTGTGAACGTGCAGGTCAACGTCGAGCGCTTCACCACGCTCATGGAGACAAAGTCCGATGTGCAGGATACGCCGGAGGTCGTGGAGAAATACGGCGACACGTTCAGCCCCAAAAAGGAAAACTGGGAGGAGCTGCACGGCGATATCGAGTTCAAAGACGTGACCTTCCGCTACCCCGACGGCGACGAGAACATTCTCGAGCATTTCAACCTGAAAGTGCCGCAGGGAACGAATGTCGCCATCGTCGGCGAGACCGGAGCGGGCAAATCCACGCTCGTGAATCTCGTCTGCCGGTTCTATGAGCCGACGGAGGGGCAGGTGCTCATCGACGGGCGCGACGCGCGGGAGCGCAGCCAGCTCTGGCTCCACTCGAACATCGGCTATGTGCTCCAGACGCCGCACCTCTTCTCCGGCACGGTGCTCGAAAACCTCCGCTACGGCCGCGAGAACGCGACCATGGGGGAGATCGAAGCGGCGGTCAGAGCCGTCTCCGCCGAAGGGATCATCGAGAGACTGCCGGACGGCTATCAGAGCGACGTCGGCGAGGGCGGCAACAGCCTCTCGACCGGCGAGAAGCAGCTTCTCTCCTTTGCCCGCGCGCTGCTTGCCGACCCGCGCATCTTTGTGCTCGACGAGGCGACGTCCTCCGTCGATACGGTCACGGAGCGGCTCATCCAGGACGCCATCGAGAAGGTCATGGACGGGCGCACGTCGTTTGTGATCGCGCACCGCCTCTCCACGATCCGCCGCGCGGACGTCATCCTTGTGGTGAACGCCGGCAAGATCGTTGAGCGCGGCAGCCACGCCGAGCTCATGGCGAAAAAAGGCGTGTACTACGGCCTCTACACCCGCCAGTACAGAGAAGAGCAGATCCAGGCATCTATGGAAAACGAATAAAGAAAACAGTATCCGCCGGACGCAAGACCGGCGGATATTTTTGTATACCCGAAAACCACGCGTTAGACGCGTGGTTCAAAAGAGCCTTTGGCGATGAGGGAGACAAAAAACTCCTTTTGCTTTAGAATAAGCGTGCGGTCTGCCAACTGCACTTAAAAAGCAAAAGGAGGGCATTCAGAATGAGCCTGAATGACATAAACAGTTTATCTCATACGAAGTGGAATTGCAAATATCACATAGTGTTTGCGCCGAAATACCGAAGAAAGGTATTCTATTGCTCCTTTTTAACCGTTGTATGTGCTTTAGCGTCTTCTTGTATGGCAGCGGCTTTCTTTTTGCGCTCATAATTCAGTATAAAGGCGGAATGTAAACTGCGAAACCTGAACTGCGTAAAAAACAGGTAAAGCGGAGACAAAAGCCCGCGAGAACTGCCGTCTTCTGTTAAGCGAAAAAAACCTTTTTCTGCTTGTTTGAAGGCAGAAAAAGGCTTTGGGAATCACAGTCCGGTTCAAGCGCTTAAGGGGGGAGAAAATTACTCCGGCTTTGCCGCTTTCCGCAGCGTGGCGATGCCGATGAGATTGGACACGACCGCGCCGAAATCGAAGGCAAACGTCACATAGTTTTTGAAAACGAAATCATAGACCGCCCAGCAGAGCAGCGTGACGATAATGACGATTTTGAGCTGCACCGCGTCCTTGAGATCGAGAAACCATGTGTACACACAGGTGGCCGCCGCGGGCAGCAGCCCGAACCAGCCGTCGGAGTTGAAGGCGAACAGCAGCGCAAGCTGCGCGGCGATGAACACGATTTTCCACGGCGTCGTAAACTCTTTTTTCATGCAGAAGAGATTGCGTGCGATGCCGATGACGTTGGCGGTGATGCCCGTGAACGCGCCGAGAATGGCGTTCGATGCGCTCAGCACGACGAACTGAAAGCACTGCACGGTGAGGATCTGCTTTTTAGTTTTCAGAAAGCCGGTCGAGACCATGATGGCCGCGCCGATGAGCGCAACGATGTTGCCGAGAAGTACTGTGTTCATCCGAAGTCCTCCGAAGAAATGCCCCCGTCCTGCTTAGGGCAGGATGGGGGCATTGAGTTTATGCCTTGAGAATTGAGTGCGCAGAAGCTTAAACTTACTCGCCGCGGACGGAGGCGATGTGAGCAAGCAGACGCATCATGTTGCAGGTGAAGCCGTACTCGTTGTCGTACCAGGCGCAGAGCTTCATGAAGTGGCCGTTCAGAGCGATACCGGCCTGCGCGTCAAAGATGCTGGAGTGGGTCTCGCCGATGATGTCGGAAGAGACGATGGGCTGCTCCTCGTAAGCCATGACGTCCTTCAGCTCGCCTTCGCAGGCGGCCTTCATCGCGGCGCAGACTTCCTCGTAGGTGGTCTCCTTGGCGAGAGACACGGTCAGGTCAACGATGGAGCCGTCCGGAGCGGGGATACGCATGGACATGCCGGTCAGCTTGCCCTGCAGCTCGGGGATGACCTTGCCGACGGCCTTCGCAGCGCCGGTGGTGGAGGGGATGATGTTGTCGTAGGTGCTGCGGCCGAGACGCCAGTTCTTCTTGGAGTACTCGTCAACGATGCTCTGGGTGGCGGTGGCGGCGTGAACGGTGGTCATAAGGCCTTCAACGATGCCGAAGTTGTCATGCAGAACCTTCGCCATGGGAGCGAGGCAGTTGGTGGTGCAGGAAGCGGCGGAGGCGACCTTCAGATCGGCGGAGTAGGTCTTGTGGTTGACGCCGTATACGAACATCGGGGTCTTGTCCTTCGCGGGGGCGCTCATCAGCACAAACTTCGCGCCGGCGTCCAGATGGGGCTGCACGCTCTCGGCGGTGAGGAACTTACCGGTGCACTCAACAACGTAAGGAACGTTCAGCTCGCCCCAGCCGAGGGTGGAGGGATCGCGGCTGCTGAGGAGCAGGATGGGCTTGCCGTCAACGATCAGGTGATGCTCGTCGTAGGAGACGGTGCCTTCCCACTTGCCGTGGACGGAGTCATGGGAGAAAACGTAAGCGATCTGCTCAGGAGTCTTGTCCGGAGCGTTGATTGCAACGACCTCCATATCGCCGCGGCGCAGAGCCACGCGGGCCGCCAGACGGCCGATGCGTCCGAATCCGCTGATACCAATTCTAATCATGTGTGTATCCTCCTGTAAAAAATTTTTTGATCTCTTTTCTAACCGGCTGCATTTTACAACATTTCCGCACATAGAACAAGTGTTTTTTTCAAACAATATTAAATAATTCTCGACAGTTAGTTAGTGAATATGTATAGAAAACAGCGTCTGACGCCGAAACTGCGTAAAAAACAAAAAATCGTAGTATCCACGCCGCAAAATTTGTGGTATGATACGGGCAATAATCCAGCGCGGAAAGGGAAAACTGCTGATATGGAAAAAGTGGAAATCTCCGGTGCGGCGCTTGCGCCGCTGTTCCGGCTGAGCCGGGACGCTGTCTGCGGCATCGCACAGGGCCGCATCGTGTTCTCCAATCCGGCGGCATGCCGGCTGTTCGGCGCGGACGTTACCGGCGAGAGCGCCGCGGAGCGCTTCCCGGACCTGGAGGAGACCGGCTGGGGCGACAGCTTTGCTGCCGTGCTCACCATCGGCGATACACCGAGAAACATTACCGCCGTGCGCAGCGGCGAGATCCTTGTCCTCACGATCCGGACGGAGGAGCCGGAAACGCTGCCGGTGCCGCCGACGGCGCTGCGGCAGATGCGTTCGGCAGCGTTCAATCTCCGGCTGTCGATCGAGCAGCTGCTGAAGGACGAGCCGGAAACCTGGGACGAGGACTATGACGAGGAGCGGGCGAAAGTCAGCGCGGTCCTCTACCACAGCTACTATAAGCTCCTCCATGTCACCAACCAGCTTGCCGATCTCAACGCGCTCGCCGCCGACGATAAGCTCTCGTGGCCGAAGCCTCTCTCGTTCGGCGATCTCATCGCCGATCTGGTGGACTCGGCGGAGATCTTCCTGCAGCGGCGGAACATCACGTTCCGGTTCGACCCGGCGGGGGAGAGCCTTTTCGTGATCGGCGAGCAGAGCAAGCTCGAGCAGCTCCTGCTCATCCTCATCGCCGACTGCGTCCGCCGCACCGGCGACGGCGGGAAGATCGTCTTCCGGCTGAGACAGTTCGGCCGCCGCTGCCAGCTCACCGTCTGCGACGACGGTCCGGGCCTGACGGAGGAAGAGCTTGCCGAGGCC
>OHBJ01000676.1_pt1 | contig 22660 bp, 24 predicted proteins | sample 1577241 | NCBI WGS metagenome assembly OHBJ01 (sample SAMEA3541594, study PRJEB24748) | human gut metagenome | biome: human gut; feature: human-associated habitat; material: faeces | place: China | collected 2012 | reverse complement strand
TCCGATAGAGGTGCCTAGCAGATTCGAACTGCTGTAGACGGTTTTGCAGACCGTTGCCTAACCACTCGGCCATGGTACCATAGGCTTTTGACGCCGCAAAGGTAAACACAATTTTTGACCCGTGCAACTATTTTGACGAAAAACTTCGAAAGCGGCCACGGCTGAAGTTTAGCGAACAGTAATATTCATTAATAAAAAATCTCGCGATGTTATTCGCGAGATTTTTTGTGATAGCAGGCGCCCTTATTGTTTTTATAACACTATTCTGCGATGCTGTCTTTAATGGTTTTTACGATATAGCGTATGTGTTCGTCTGTTACCCATGGCCCGGAAGGAAGACATATTCCGGTTTTGAACAGAGATTCTGAAATACCGTTGATATAGGATGGATTATTTCGGTATACAGGCTGTTTGTGCATCGGCTTCCAGAGAGGACGGGATTCGATATTGGCTGCATCGAGAGCCATACGGAGGGCCTCGACATTGTCATTAGGCTGGCAGTCGGTCATAGCTGTCGAGGCAGCGTGGGTAACTCCCGCTGCACCTCCTACGGCTCCGCTGACTAATTGTCGGTAGGCTTTTTCCTGTCCTTTGATTCTCACATCCCGATCGATAGTTGCCGTGCAGAGCCAGTAATTTGAATCGAAGTCTGCTTCGGGATTTACGTGCATGGTAATGCCCTCTACATCGTTGAGAAGTTCTTCATAAAGCGCTTGGACATGACGATGGTGGGCAATGTGTTCGTCTGCTATTGTCATTTGGCCACGGCCGATACCCGCGCAGATGTTCGACATACGGTAGTTGAATCCGATGGCTTCATGCTGATAGTAGGGATATGATTCGCGGGCCTGTGTTGCATACCACAGTATTTCCCGAGCCTCTTCTTTATCCGGACAAATAAGTGCGCCGCCACCTGAAGTGGTTATCATTTTGTTGCCGTTGAACGACAGCACTCCGTAACGTCCGAAAGTACCGAGTACCTGACCGTTGAATTTGGATCCGAATCCTTCAGCAGCGTCTTCAATAACCGGAATACCGTAGGAATCGGCTATCTCCATAATTCGGTCGATTTTATATGGCATACCGTAGAGGGCAACGGGAATGATAGCCTTTGGTTTCTTTCCGGTCTTGGCAATGCGGTCTTTGATTGCTTCTTCGAGTAGTTCAGGATCCATATTCCAGGTGTCTTTCTCAGAATCGATAAAAATCGGAGTCGCACCGAGATATGTTACCGGATGACTTGAGGCGCAGAACGTAAACGATTGCACAAGGACTTCATCTCCGTGGCGGACTCCGCATCCAATCAGTGCCAGATGCACCGCAGCTGTTCCGGCAGACAACGCAACCACCTTCTTGTGCAACGGCTCCGCATTCTCACGTCGATTGACAAACACTTCGAGATCCTTTTCAAAACCGTCGACATTCGGCCCCAGAGGAACGACCCAGTTCTGGTCGAAAGCTTCCTTTATAAAATGCTGTTCTTTGCCAGACATGTGTGCCAGACAAAGAAGTATCCGTTCGTTATTCATTAATGATTTTTATGAGTTCTGTTATATCGTTTATCCAAAATTGCGGATTATAATTACCTCCAATACTTGTTTGGGTATGAATATTCTGTCCGTTATCCATTAGGCCAATTGTCGTCCAGCCCAGTTCATTCGGTGTTATGAAATCTTTTTGTGGATTATCGCCAATATAATAGATATGTCCAGAGTTCATACCAATAATATGGGTATAGTTGTTTATTGACGGTTTCTCAGACCCGATTTCCTCCGAAATTACAATATTTTTATCTGGTATAAATCTTTCTAGTCCAAGAGCTCGAATTTTGTTGCGCTGAGTAAGGCTGCGGCCGTCTGTTATCAGCCCTATCGAGATATTGTTTTTCTTCAGAAAAGAAAGACAAGCAAGTGTTTCGTCGCTCATCCTAATGTCCGGTTTATGTTCATGGTACCAATCCAGTAATGTCTTTTTTTCTAAATTCGGATTCAATCGTATAATATAATCAAAGACATCCTCTCCCTGATGATATTTTCGCAACATATTTTCATACACAGCTTCTTTATCGGACAAAGAGAGCCTTTCGATAATATACCGAAATCCACTTTTAAGAAAATCTATTTCCTTGTAAAGAGTATCGTCAAGGTCAAAAATTACAAAAGGTTCATTCATGAAATATCACCTGCGAATCATATCTTAACATTATTGTATTATCCTGCCAGTCGTCGCGATAATTGATACGAGCCCCTTCAATATATTCTTTTACCATCATGGCCGGAAAGTTCGCTCCAGCATAATATGACAGCGGATAACCGCCGCCATATCGCGGGTTTATCTCTATACCAACGACATCATTATCTCGTTCGCGATAAAAGAGTTGTATGCATATACAGCCGCGCACGCCAGGAATATAGCTCATACGCTCTTTTAAATATTCCACAAGATAATTTTTCCGCGTTGCACCTTTGTTGACTTCTCCACTTCTTATTTCAATTCTTTCGCGAGGGACAATCGATTTAACATGATGATCCGCTCCGTAATACATATCGACAGTGAATTCTTTATATTCAGTTTTGTCGATATATTCCATAAACATTAGTTTCGGGTCATTGAGAATTTCTTCAGTCAAATCGTCTTTACTGCGCAAAATGTGGATATTAGTGCTAAGTGACCCATCATAAGGTTTGGCAAACATTGGGAATAATGGATTGAATTTGTCGCGAGGCGTAGGATTCCTGATGCCAAGTCTGTCAAACAATTCTATAGTTCGACGCTTATCTCGGCAAATCTCTATGAAATCCTTGTCCGAAACCATCACTTCCACGCCGTAGCGAGCAAAGTTATCCCGATTTTCAGCAAGGACCAGCAATTCGGTGTCAATCGTCGGAATTACAAGCCTAACATCATTACTTTTGCATATATCTAATAAAGTAGTTACATAGTTAGGACTGGTAATACGCGGGACTGCGAAAGATTCGTCTGCCAAATGGCACGCTGGTGCCATCTTTGGGTTGAGATCTACGGTAAGAACGTGGTTGTCAGGATTTGACAACCTTAATTCTTTTTGAAATTCGAGTAATAACTCAACTCGTTTTCCTGCGGAGGTGATTAATATATTTCTTTTTCCCATTAGTTATCGTCGATTTATATACTGATAATGTATGTTCAGCCATAATATCAGAAGTGAAGTGTGACAACGCATAATCTCGGCCATGGACTGCGATTGATGCCCTAAGTTCATCATTAAGTATGATTTCTTTGAGAATCTGAGCAAGTCTACCCACATCCCCCTTAGGGAAAATATAGCCCGTCACACCATTCATTATCTGTTCATACGCTCCTTCCGCATCTGTTCTGATGCACAGATTTCCAGATAACATGGCCTCTATTGTAACCAACGGAAATCCTTCCACCCATGATGGCAATATAAACACATCACTAATTTTATAAAATAGTTTTGAACTCTGATACTCGAAATGAGATACAATATCTCTTGTTTGAGTTTCCTCAATGATTTTGTTCAGCCATTTTGTATTTGCCTTATTGCTACTTTTGTCACTACCCAGAAATACTATATGTATTCTATTACGACATTCACAAGGCAAAAGGGTTACCGCTTTAAGCAGAATATCATGCCCTTTTCGAGGTTCTATACTTCCGACAATAGTCAACAGTAGTTTATTAACAGGTAACTCTAAATGTTGACGAGACTCTACTATTTGTGTCGGAGTCAATAATGTCGCAAAGTCAGCAGAAACACCATGATTTATAATACTTATTTCACTTTCTTTATAACAGAAAACGTTCTTAGCATATTCCTTTGTTTCGTTACTGATCGCTATAAGATGTGTGGCGTTTTTATAGTAGACACACCTGACAAGATCAGCGACATGTAATGTGGAAATAAATTTGCGACCTAACAGCCAAGGAGCCCAGGACAGATAGGGCGATTGAACGTGTATTACCCCCCCCTTACACATTAACACATTTATTAGCAGCGATATGGCGCTTAATGCCCGCTTGAGTTTGGAACTTTTATCCGGAGCAAAGAAAGTCTTAATTTTCGCCCCGGTATTGTTTAATCTATCCATAAGGCTCAATGCAACTGTATCAGGAATCTTATTCCAACCTGTTAAAATTGTCACATTATGACCTTTTCTTACTAAGGCTTCTGCAAGCTCTATAGTATGAGTTGTCATGCCCGTTTGATCAAGCCTTGAAAGTAGCATTAATATTTTCATACTTAATTCTTCCCGTTGAAATATTCCATTGTTGCGTATCCCTCTTCTGAAATGTCGGCACGCTTGATTACTTTCTGTATGGTTGTCCAAATTACTTTGCAATCTGTAGCGAATGATATGTGGTCGACATACCACACATCAAGCTCAAATTTTTTTTGCCATGAGATGGCGTTACGGCCGTGGCATTGTGCCCAGCCTGTGATGCCTGGACGTACTTCGTGGCGACGAGCCTGCTCTTTTGAATATAAAGGAAGATATTGAACAAGCAGTGGACGAGGTCCGATGAGTGACATATCGCCTTTTAAAACGTTCCATAGCTGAGGCAGTTCATCGATTGACGTCGAGCGAACGAAGCGCCCTACTTTTGTCAGGCGTTTGGCATCAGGTAATAATTTCCCGTCTTTATCGCGTTCGTCGGTCATTGTTTTAAACTTCACGACTTTGAAAATTTTACCGTTTTTGCCCGGCCTCTCCTGAAAGAAGAATGCGCCGGCTCCTTTGTTGGCAAAGTGAAGCCACGCAGTCACGGCCACAAGCGGGACAGAGAGCACCAATAGGGCGCCTCCTGAAGTAACGATGTCAATAGCCCGTTTGAAATAATTGCGATATAGTTTCATCTTGGGAATAGTTCTTTATAAAAGTCAAGGATTGTCGGCCACATGGCAGTGCGTTCGAAATTTTTTGTGACAAAGTTGCGCCCCGCTTCTCCGAGGTGTTGGCGCAACTGCGGATTGAGCATTTCGGTTAGCGACGATGCAATGCTTTGTGGTGTCAAGTCGATATAGCGTCCGGTAACATCTTCACGGATGGAATCAACGCATCCGTGTGATTGCGACACAAGAATAGGGATACACATTGCCGAAGCCTCAATAACAGTCATGCCAAATCCTTCTCGGTAAGATGGAAAGACAAAGACATCCATCAAACTATAGTAGTTAGGAAGATAGTGATGTGAGACACTACCCGGAGATATTATCAATGGACTGGATTTGATTTCATCTTTTATGTTTTGTGGCAGAATATCGCGTGCATCATAAGGGCCGACAAGGAGCAATCGAGTGTCAATATCAGGATGAGCTTCTCTGAATAGCTTGAAGCCTTCAATTAATTCGATTATTCCTTTGTCACGACAGAGCCGGCCACAGAAACCCACAACAAATGCACTATCCGGGATACCCAGTGTATGACGTAATGCCGACACTTCGTTATGTGATACTTTTGCCGGGTTGAAAGTGTCAACCGTGTCAATGCCCCCACAGGTTCCCATTCCGATAACAGTTTGTTTTGCGTCGGAGTTAAGTTTATCTTTGATTGCAAGTTTACTTAAGGATGGGCTGACATTTACTATCGCAGTGGCGCAAGCAGCTGTCAGTCGCTCCACCGTTTTAAGGATAAATCGCTTCAAACCACTTGCAGTAGTGTAAATAAGACCATGTCGGTAATAGATACGTATTTTGACATCCGCAAGTTTTGCCGCAATCATTGCCACCATGGCGCCTTTTGGTGTATGACCAACAACAAGATCGAAATGTTCCCTTCTAATTAATTTAATAAGTAATGAAATAGATTTTAAGTCAGCAAATGGGCTTACTCTTCGTTTAATTGGAATTTGAACATAATCAATAAAGTTTCGTTCTATAAAATCGACGTCGGGCAATGATGAACTAACAACGCATATCTCATGCCCGTTATGGCTTAAATATTGGAATTGGCCATCAAAGAACGCTTCAGATGTACCTATAATTGTAAAAATATGTAATACTTTCATCTTTTGATAATCCTTGGCTTTGTCAAGACAACTGTAGAATCATCGGGGATATCCTCTATTACGACAGCATTCAATCCAACTTTTACATTGTTACCTAACTTCACCCCCCCCCAATACTTTAGCTCCCGCGCCAAGCATGCAGTTATCACCTATAAATCCATTTCCAGCTAATGTGACTTGATGATAGATCACACAGTTTTTCCCGATATTCCAGTTATGGCCGATAATAATTCCATAGGGCCCATGAGGCAAATGGGGAGGTGTTTCGAATTTTGAACCTGAATTCAAATTTGTACCAAAAGAACATCCGAATCTACAATCGATTCGCTTTATATACCAAAGATAATACAACTTCAGAAGAATAAACGTATGATTATTAGGATCAATAACAATATTCCTTCTTTCCCAATATTTCTTATGGTTGTATCCACGAATTATTTCCATAATACGTAATCCGAACTTGTTTCTTTTTGAGAATGTCATTACCATCAGTTATTGTCTATGCACTTTGTCATATATGAATTTAGGGAGGAGGGCCACAAGAAGAGGACGAATCAATCCATATACATTCAGATACGAAATATTCATAAGCCTGTAAATTTCATAATTGCGACGAACCGCGAACACGGCCTCTTTAACGCTTCTTCTTTTGTAGGCGGAAATGTCATCACGCATCATATATAAAGACTCAGTCAGATTATATCCTCTATAACCTTTGCTATATATTTTAGCCCATAAATGCACGTCCTGCCCTCGTCTTGTCCATCTTTCGTCCGTATATCCGCCAACTGATAATATAACAGAGGTACGTATCATAGCCGGAGCATGAGCATGAGGCGTAGATCCTATAAAATTTTCTTTTGAAGGCCGTTCTACTGGGTGACCAACCTTAAAAATACCATTCTCGTCAAAATATTCCATTGCAGTAGACACTATAACGTATTCCTTATGTCTGTCAAGGAAAGTTATTTCTTTCTCGAACCGTTCGGGCTTTGAGATGTCGTCGCCGTCCATGCGTGCCACATATTCGGTGTCGGCATATTCGAGGCAACGGTTAAGCGAATAAGGAAGCTTGCGGTTTGTGTCGTTGCGGATCAGAATGAATTTATCGGGATATTGCTCGATGTATTTACGGGCAACATCATAAGTGTTGTCTGTAGAACAATCGTCGCAGAGAATGACTTTGAATCGCTGATAGGTCTGGGCCATTAGCGAATCCAGCGCTTCAACGAGAGTTGGCGCGCAATTGTAAATGGCCATCAGCACTGTTATTCTTGGTGATGAAGACGCTGACATAGTTTCTATTTTATGAATCCATAATAAATATAAGTCATCATTAAGGTGAAGCCTAAATGACACCAGACAACGACATTCAGTTTTTTATATTGATTTCTTATAAAAGGCTTGTCGAAAAACGGATATATGAGCACTATCGGCAGCATAAACCATGAGAGATAGGCGATGCGGTTTGTGAAACTCGCATACATACACAGCATCCAAACTGAATTTGTCAGAAGATATAGGCAATAAATGAAGTTGTATGTTTTTGACGAGTACCGCCATTTATTGATTATGTAGTATCCGAGAATTACCGGAGCGGAGCTGTAGATGACGAAATCCAGACGAAACCCTGTTCTGTATCCAGAATTATCCATAGCCAGATAGCCAGCGCCATGATCATCGGTCATTCCGCCGAATAGTGTCTGGAAATAAGTTATATGTGCAGCTGCGATCAGCAGTGAGATAACCCATACAATCAGATAAGTTTTTGGCTTGCGATAATATTTACAGATAATGAATGCAACTATCGGCAAAAACATAGAGTGATGGAATCCGAGCGATAGAATCAATAATATAATTGAAATGAGTTTTTTCTTATAAAGCCCTATGGCGCATAAAAAAATCGCAGCAGCGGCTCCGGCCTTGATTCCATTGGTGGCATAACTGAAAGTTGAGAACGCACCGGCGTAGATGACGAATGCATAGACCGCATCTTTCGGAAACAGTTTCTGACATGCTATCGCGATACCTCCAAAATATATTGTCGCTATAATGAAGAAAAACACTTCAATCGCATAATTTGACGACGCTAAATAATAAAATAGATTGTCAAATATGAAATTGTTAGTGTCGAGGGTGAAAGCATATATGCGCCCCAAATGGAGCCCATACGAGGCGTTGTAGTTCATCATGTCGACAAAAACCCAGCTGAGGGGCCTTAATCCGATGAAAAGAATAAACAATGAGGCGATAAAAAACAATGGCAGTTTTTTAGACTGCACATTTATTGTCAGTCTCTCATTCGGATATGACGCGTATTTAAATGAGTATATTACTGTCAGGATGCTGACAAATAGCAAATATACATTATAATATATTTTCGGATCTATCATTTGTGAATGGTTAATCGAATCCTTTGAACGAAATCTGTAAGTCGATATTGTCGGGCTTTAATCGACCAATATATAGAGCTGTCAAAGATGAGATTCATCAGTCCTCTGCGAGAGCTTGTGAAGCGGGCAGGCAGCATAGTTCTTATATTATCCAATATCTCATGTCGTTTCTCTGATGAAAGATGTCTGCCATAATAATACAGTCGGTTCGTGATTGAAATCATCGCCGAGGTATTCAGGCAATCGACAAGCACATCATGCTTGGCGTCGGTATTGAAGAATTCCACTAATCTGGCATCAATGTCTATTCTGCGTTTAGAGATGTCCACCAGTTTTGGATCAAATCCTTTGCTCAGGGTTTGCTCGGCACGCTGAACATAGACATATTCTCCGTCGCGTATGAATTTAATAGCAGGTTTATATTTTACTACCCTGCTCATAAATTCAGCATCCTCAATGTGGCTGAGGCCTTTTTCATATTGGAGGTTGTTCACCAACAAAAATTCCCGACGAAAGAATTTATTCCAGGCATAGCATACATGAGAGATGCATTTTTCGCCGAATCTGCCACCGAATGGAACCAACAAAGGTCTATGTATTATGTGAGTCTCTTGATCAGCTGTCTCGTCTCCAACATAATATCCGGTGATAATTACGTCGGGCGCGATGGCTGAACTTTTGATTTCCTCGAAAATCGAATCATACCATCCGGAAGAATATATATAGTCATCAGGATCGAAGAAATGTATGTAGGTTCCCTTGGCAAAACTCAGTCCGAAATTGCGGGCATCAGATAGCCCTCCGTTAGGCTTGGTTACTAATCGGATGCGTTTATCTTTGGCGACAAAAGTCCTGACCGCTTCGTGGAGATTGTCGGGCGAACCGTCGTCGACCACAATCAATTCCCAGTCGCGGAAGCTCTGGGCTAAAACCGACCGAATGGCGCGAGGGATGAGCGACGCCACGTTGTATGACGGCATTATTATTGACAGTTCAGGCTTTGCCATTGATGAAATTTTCGAATTCTGCAATCAGATTTTGAGTGTCGAAGATTTTGCTCCGCTCTGAAGCTTTTATTTTCATATCGGCCAATAAGTCGTTATCTGAAAGAACCTGTCGCATACCAGCTTTCAGGCTTTCTGTAGAATTATGCACAATAATTCCGGCTCCTGAATCTCCAATGATCTCATTCATTCCCGAACAGTCTGTGGTTAAAACAGGAACCCCGAGAATCATCGATTCGGTTACAGCTGTGCTATATCCTTCTGTTTCAGATGAACAGACAAACAAATCCATTTTAGATACATATTTATGCGGGTTTGCCTGAAATCCGAGCAGCGTTACCCGGTCAGAAATTCCGTATTTATGTGCAATCTCAGTTATGGCATCTCTTTCCCCTCCTTCCCCGAGTAAATATAGATGCCAATTTTTCAGGCCTTCCTTATGAAGTTCACCAAGCGACTTTACGAGACGCAAATATCCTTTTTCTTTCGACAAACGTCCGACACTACACAAGTTGACAGACCGATGATCAAGGACTAAATTAATGTCGTCGTTACTGCTATCTTTAATCAAGCTGGAGTTAACCATATTATGCACGACCCTGCCATATGGATGGACAAAATAGTTTGAGCAGAAGTCCTGCATTGCGTCGCGTGATACAAAGGCTATTCCGTCAAGTTCCTGATAAGTTGATATGAATTCCTCATTGTTGCGGTATGCATTTTGAGAGATGTGTAGAGTATGGCTCCATGCGAATTTTTTTGCGGAAGAATTGGAGCCGCTGAGCGCACGTGTGGGCACATGCATCATGTAGGCAATCTCGATGTCATATTTTCCATGAACCAGCAGTTTATATAACCATCGCCGAGGGATCAATTTCTGCAACATCACATACCCTCGAATCATTTTGCATGGCAAAAGTGAACTGTATTTTATATGCGGAGCGAGAAATTCAGCGTTTACGCCATTGCCGAAAATAGTGCGTATGGTGATGTCATACTTGTCGGCAGGCAATGCATTGACAAGACTGACAAGTACCTTTTCGGCTCCACCTCCGCCGAGGTCTGCCATAAGAAAAAGAATCTTTTGTTTCATCTGTAGTTTTCGTATGAGCGTATTTATTTTGCAGGCATACATCTCGTTACGAGATATCCGATCGGGGCCGTGAGTTGATTAATTATAATCGACGATATATATGATATTGCCGTCAGTACTATGAATATTATGATTGGATACTCAAAACTGTATATGAAATCCTTAAACAGATAATAACAGAAATATGTGTGTATCATCCACATATTCATAGAATTATTCCCTAATCTCACTAATATGTTCTTAAATGATTGACCTATTTGCAACATTAATATACCAGCGATCATGCAAAATGAATAAAATACGTTATATGAGAATACGAATTGAAATAATATCAGCCCTATAATCACGAAAAATGCGTATATTCGAATATGGCTGACGCTTTGAAGTTTCGCTTTTAGGCGAGTGAAGAAATTATGACGTGCGGCCACCGCACCCAAAACGAAATTAAACAATAATATTAGCGAGTTAAGTAGAATCAGAAGCCCATGATTGTTACGCAGGAATGACCCGAACAATCCTTCGCATTTTGCGGCTGCAAAATATAATATTAGCGCAAACATAATATTGTAATACCATTTATTGCGATTTAGAACATTGATAATTAGAGGGGTGGCGATTGAGACGAGAATAAAAGGCATCAAGAACCACATCTCATCGTTATATGTCGTCTGATAACCTGTAATATTTTGGACAATATTGGTATAGTTTCCCGGATAGCGTTCGGGATCAATGGAGTGCCCTATTCCCACAAAAATCAATGTAATTATCCAATAATGAATCATTAATTTCAGCAATCGCGTCCATCGATGATTATCACCTTTAATTGTGACGAGATACATTCCATACCCGCTCAGTATCATAAAAACAGGCACGGGATTGCAAGCTTTTCTTAGGATATAAACTAATGGTTCTTCACCGATAAATATGATAGGAGTACATAAAGCCACATTATCTATTTGGTTGAATAGATGAAGAAAAATCATCATCAATATAGCTATGCCTTTCAGCATCAAAGACTCATCTTTGCTCATATATCAATATTCTTGATTCAAAATCAGCAATTCGCTTTAGGAAGAGTGAGCCACGAACCGATTATATGTTGTGCATCTGACGTCCATCCTAATCCTAAACCTGAGGCATTGAAAAACGTCATCTCTCCAAAATATAATTCCCCATTAACATCATAAAAATCCACTCTAACCATTGGGAATGGCTTGCTTAGTTCTGTCGCAATACGCACCATATCATTAAAAGATTTAGGTTTCTTCATGGTGAAATCTAATGCAACAAGGTTGTCATCATCTCGCAGATGAATATGCTTCCAATCCAGATCAAAGCAAACTTGGCGTTTTTCGCCTTGGTAACGGCCTGTAAATACTGAACACCATTTTGGGAAACCATTGAAACAGTGAAATTTATAATCACGTAGCTCTCCTGATTCGTCTTCGAGATATTTCTCGCAAATTATGCGCGGCTTCATCTTGCCGTAATGCCATTCCCGGCCCATCCAGTCGATTCTTTGGTTTAGCCACTCCCTCATTACCAATCTGGTTGCATCCCAGTTTACTGTATTCTTGTCTTTGACAATGAGGCTCCAGGCGGTTCCGCTCGCATGTGATGCCTTAAGAACAAACCGCTCCGGCAATTCATTCGGGTTAAAATCATTGACATTATCCCATACCCCGAGCAGATCATTTAAGAGGTCACCATGCCCAATGTCGATAAGGTATTGTCTTACGGCATATTTATCAGCTACAATTGGCATCAATTCATTCCTGTAATGCAGCTTAAGCCAGTTGAGCTTCTCATAATATGTCTGGGGATTATCGAGATTGATTTTCTTCCCGAAAATCTTTTCATAGGATTTTTCAATCCATAGCTTGTCGGGAATCTTTTCAGCTTTCTTTGCTCTTCTGGCAAGACGTTTGAACCACAATAATTTTAAATATGGATTGTCGTTCTTTAATTTGACAAGTTTCTTTCGAAGTGTCATATTATGAATTTATTATAACGATTTCAATTAGCACAAAACAGTCTGATTCCCATTCTTCTCAATATTTTTCGCATGGCATTGATATATCCAAGTCTGATCGCAGCCATGAATCGTTCGTTAAGACTTAGAAGCACTTTTAAGCGCCTTAAACTTATTGAACTGATTCAGAATTATAATCTTCAATCTTTGTCCGATATTAGAAACTAATATGGTAAAAAGGATTGTTGCGGGAAAAATACAGTATCCGATATACTGTTCCGGCAATGATAATGCGAGCATGGCTGTGCCTAATATACTATAAATCAGGATATGCAGCAGATATATATTAGTCGAATGGCGTACGCCCCATTGCGAAATTGTTGATTCGTGTTTCGGATTCGTGATGGCAAGAACAAATACGGTCAATGAGAGTGGAATAGTAAAAATTGAAATGTCACCTGTTGCATCTCCCGGCATTTGATTGAGTATAAAATATCTTTCGCAAAGTAATCCGATTCCAAATATCAGGATTAATATTAACGTTAGTTTATTGCTGCGCAAAAAGTTTTGAGACAATCTTACAGCGATCCCGATTGTTATGCATGGTAACGCGACAGTAAAAAAATTGCGATTTAGCCAATTGGTTGTAATAAACACAGGCTGCACATCAAATAATAACGACGAATATGTCCCCATCAACAGGTTTATGGCCAGACCTATGGGTATAAGAAGGAACAATAGCTTGTCAAGTTTTAGTTTTACAAATAGATAAATGCAAGCTAATGCCCATAAATAGGCTGTCAGATACCAAAGCGGTTCACAAATTCCTCCACCATCAACTATCGCCACTAGAGGGGAGAAGCTGATGCTGCCTTTCCTGATAAATTTCCAGACTAAATAAACGAGATTGTAGACAACAATCAGCATTATGATTTTTTTCGCAGCCTTCAATATTCTTTTTGACGAAAGCTGCCCTTTGTTATTCGGGAGAAAATATCCTGATATCATAAAGAATACAGGCACAGCAATTCTGAGAAAATCAAAAACATACGACTTCCCGTAAAATGGCAAATGTATGCCGACAACCATTAGCGCCATTAATAATTTCAGGGTATTTACGGCAGGTAACGTTTTTGTCCCCTCGTATAGAGGCTTCCTTTCCGCCAGATATAAATTCATCCCGATAGTCAATTAACTATATCATAGATTTCATTCATTATCTCTTCGGGGCAGAAGTCCATGCTTTTTTTTATGGAGCGTCTGGAATACTCAGTTAGAAGAGCCGGTTCCGCCAGTCCGGCTGCAAGACTGTTCTCATCTTTTTCAGTGAGGATCCCTACATTATCCGCAAGCAGTTCCGAGGGCCCTGTGGTATCGGTTGATACGATTGGCTTGCCAAGACACAGAGCCTCACATATTACTAAAGGATAACCTTCTGTATCTGAAGACAAAGCAAAAATATCTGCCGATTTAATATAAGGATATGGATTTGTCTTAAATCCGAGAAAAGAAATTCTATCTTTAATGCCTAAATTATTTGCCAAATCGACCAGTTTTGGTAAATTATCGCCTTTTCCTATTATCCACAGTTCAACATCCAACTGATACTCGTTGCGAAGAATTGTAATAGCTTTGATTAATCTGTCATGTCGTTTCTCTTTAGATAATCTTCCTGCAGTACATATCACATGCTTTGACGACTTAACTATCGGGCAAGTCTCGATACTTTTTGAAATTATCGTCTCCCTGTCTATGAGATTATATAAAACTTGTAATTTCGAGTTGAGTCCAAATGTCTTTTCAAATCCTATTTTAGCTTGTTCCGAAACCAGAACAATGCGGTTCATCATATTATATGCTTTCCGTTCTTGCCATAAGAGAGGGTAGATATTAGTTGTCCAATGATTTATGGACATATCCGTGTGCACCCATGAAACATCTCGTTTCCTTCTGTTAAACAGAATGGTATGTAGGAATAAAGCTTCCCCCTCTAAAAATGAGATTATAGTATCAAATCGTTTAAAAGGCGAAAGTTTAATCAGACATCGCAGTCTGAGAAATATTTTTTGGGTATACTTATTCTCGATAATAGGTAATTTGGGGGTTGATGAATCATATAATGCAATTTTAGTGACAGCAGAAGGTATCTGATTATATAAATCCCCCTCATTATTAATCAATAATAGAGTTACATTGTAACGCTCGAAATCAAATCTATTGAGGACATCAATCAGCACACGTTCCGCGCCTCCTCCCCGCATAGTCGGTATTATAAACAATATCTTTCTTTTTGGAGTCATATCACCGTTTGTTAGATCGGCACTTTAGCGAAATCATTAGACTTGTCAAAAAATACAATTTCAGTGAAAGAAGAGTATGTATTAATCGTAGTTTATACGATGATGTTAATTCGTCGTTTAAAAGAGATTTTCCATCAATTTTATGAAGGTATTTAGCTCGTTTGAATATATTCATCGGAATCAGAAGAGAACTTAACATGCGCTGTAGATGAAATGACCTTAGTGATGCCAAAAAACCGAGTTCTTTATTCACAATATGACATTTATCTATTGTTTCGGATAATAGTGCTTCGGCAGCCAGGTAATCATTATGCACTGACTCGAACGTCGCAATTGATTTTGATACGGATTCACTTCTACGATTATAATTATAATCTAATGTTCCGATAAATAATATTGATTTGCAGATGAACATATACTGATAGACAAATATACGGTCTTCACCTACCCGTACTCCATCTGGAAAACGAAGATGATGGTTCAATATGATGTCAGTTTTATACAGCTTAGCGTATGGCGATAATAATAAATGACCGGTATCGTGACAAGTAACTGCGGTACCGAATGATTCTCTTGTGTAGAAAACATTCTGTGACTGCCATTTTTTGATATAACCGCGATTAAGTTCCTTGAACCCTCCGACAACGAAATCAACGTCTGATGTCGCCATGCCATCAATCATATTCTCAAGATAGCTGCATTCAAGCCAATCATCAGCATCAGCAAAACAGATAAACTCTCCCTGTGCCACATTGATTCCTCGGTTTCTGGCAGAAGAAGCACCCGAATTTTTCTGGTAAAAATAGCGGATGCGAACATCTTTAATCAGAAATTGATTGCAAATATCCGCCGTGTTGTCCTTACTCCCATCATCGACCAGAATAAGTTCCCAGTCGGCATAGGTTTGTTGGAGAACGCTCTCAATAAGGCGTCCAATATAATCTTTGGCATTATAACATGGAACGATAATACTGATTAGGCTCATATCTTTAATTGCTTTCACCATTGCCGAGTTCGATAGATATTTGTATTCGTTTGATACAATATTTCACGAGAAATCTGCAATTATCTGAGACTTATAGATTCTCACTTCCTCATTTGTAAGCTCACCGTATACTTCTGTCGCACTTGTGCCGGTCAAAAACGCTTCGTTAGAGAATTTACCCCTGATTGGAATTTTTTGTTTAACGTCTGCGTTCATCCATTCATATTCAATATCTATATGACCCATATCTAAAGCTTGACGGCCGGCATCAGCAAGTTCAGCTGCCATTGCTGTCGCTGACGGCCCCATGGCAAGAACAAACAAAATTTCCCCCCCATAGAAAGTGCGGTAGAAAGAATCTCGTCGTAACGTTCAAATGAATTTTTAGCTGGAGCAAGAATCCGTCTAATACTACGAGCACTTGCAAAACAATTATTTCCTACGCCTAAACGAGAATATGCCCCTTCGATCAAAATTATATCGCGATCCTTCCATAGCTTTTCAAGCTTTAAGAATATGGAATATGCCTTTGGTTTATCCCATTTCATTGAATAGATTCGTGATAGCCAGGTGTTTCCATATACTGATTTACGATTCAATCTCCTTAACCACTGAAGACTGAAATTTCTGAGATGATTATGCCAAAAGATTCTGTCAATATCACACAATGAGTTCAGCCCTTCAGCAGAAAAGCAGTCAGGAATACAAACCATTAGAGACGGATTCTCAGAACGAATTGTGTTCTCCAGTTTTCGAGCAAGTCGAGCGTCAAATATTTGGAAATTGATATCCTGCCCCAGCATAAGAGCCAATTCTCCATCGCCAAACCTACTGATAGATAGCCGGTTTTTATGTATGCGCTCAATCGACTCTTCTATTGACATAACCCTTGGGAAGCCGATGTATTTTGATATTAAATATCGGAGTAATTTTAATTCCCTACGGACATATCTATATATTCTTTTGAAAAATGCTGATATTCTCATCACTATTCAATTTACGACTATCAATAATGTTATCACTCTCAGTTTGAATCTGTCCTATTTTCATTATAATTGGCATTACCAACAAAAATTATGGACAGTGCCAATTTTTAATAATTCTGAACGGGTGATTAATATTCCGTACAATTTGCATTTTGACGCTTACAAACTACCCGCTTAAATATCGTATCAATAATATCCCGATCAACTTTTGAATCGAATTTCCGGGCGAATAATTTATCGGAAGCAATCAATTCATCGTAATCGCGATTTCTCCAGACATATGGAGTGCCACGATTCCAATCAATAGCTCTCATGCATCCTTCATATTCATCTCTGATATTATGTATTGTTCTCTTAAATGGAGAATTCCATATTAAAGTTTGTAATACAAGTTCATCAGAGGAAATGATATGCGAAAACGTCTTAATTATCCAAGCGCGATGAGATAGGACATATCGAGCAAATTCATCAGTAATTGAGAACCAATTTGCTCCTTTTCTGAAATCAGTATTGTCAATCTTACGTTTAATACCCAAATGCCTCTGAAAATCCACGGCGAGAGTACGGAGCTTATTTAATAACAATCCTTTAATACCATCACATCGAAGTGATCGAGTAAACGGGACTCTATATATCACTCTTTCTTTAAGATCATTCAGATATTCGGCGCTGTCAAAGAAAGCGATGTAATTTTCTCCCGATATCGTGGAGTTGAAATAGTTATGGATAAAGTCTTGTGTTTTTATAGGTAGATCCTGACCGGATAGCAAATGATAATAGTGGTAATGAGACTTTGCAGCAGCCGCTTCAAGAAGTCTAAGTTCGGCCTCGACTTGAGAAATATCTCCCCACCGAATATCATATCTTTCAAGCAGGTAGAAACTGCTATATTGCGTTTGAAACTGAAAATTCAACGAACTTTTTTTATCAATAAGAAGGTATATGTCATTTCTCTCATCATCAATACATTCCAGCAGTCGAGTCAGGCAGTATTCATCCGTATGCGCAATTATCAAATATGCGTGTTTCTTCATGTCACTACCGAATAGAAAGACTTTCTTTAATGAAATTCATTGATTTAGAAACCAGACTCTTTTTTATCCGTTCAATTGACTCCCAATTGATTTTAGAATCTATAATCTCTTCAAGATGTGTTACATTGAGCGGATTGATTAGTCTTTCTCTCAAATTAAATAGATCAAGTAAAGACGTAAATCTATCTGATCCACGTTCCAGATTGTCCAATGCAATAAACGGCTTTTTAAAATTTATCGCAAATGCAGTTCCATGGAAAGAATCCGTGATTATAAATTCGCTGTTGGAAATGTCAGATAACCATTCAGATATAGGAGGCCTTGTTTCTGCACTGTCAAGCGGCTGACCGATGAATCGTGGCTCCTTGCCAATTAAAGCGCATACTCTCTTTACTATATCTTTTTTTTCTACGGACATATCCAGTAAATATACCCCGACAAATTTATTATCTATTGCCTTTAAATGTTTGCGCTTCAGTTGCAATGAAGAATAATCTTCTTTCTCCAGAAGTAATGTCGGATCCAAGACCAACTCTGCGTCAACATTTAAATACTGCTGACATAAAGCTACTCCAGACTTCTCCCTCACAGATACCTTCATGAACTTCTGGATATTTTGTCTGGCAAGATTCGTCTGCTCATCCGTATATTCCCATTCTGCAGTTCCAAACGACGCCGCGTATGCGATACAGGGAGTATTGTTGTTGTCGTTTAAGAAATCACAATACATTTCACCTAAATGCCCCTTGTTATACATCGGACGCCAAACTTGATCGCTACCAACGATATATCTGTCGAATCTGAATTTAGCCAAGTTGTTATAAGTTATGGGATAAATGTCAGATGTCGTAAACAATTTATTTTTAATAAATTGTTTTAGGAATCGGTTTCTTCGCCAAGGCAGCACACCGACATTTCTGTTCGTATGGTGAACTAAATGCTTAATAATGTATTTTGCGACGGATAAACAATCATTAATAAAAACGTTAATATTCCAGTGCCTGAAATAAATGATGGTAACTGGTTCATGTCCAAGACTTATTAGCACCTGTTGAAGAGCCCAGTTCTGTAATATGCCTCCGTAGTTATAACCTAACGGCTGTGTGAATATGCCGATCTTCATGTGAAAATATTTCTAAAACGATATTTTATGGATCGAATTATTTTGTAATAAAACGGAGGATTTTCAATTAGTCTCTTCGTTTCGTAAAAACCTTTTGAGGGAAACAATTTCTGAAATCGGTATGCATCATTGGAATATTCAGCGCTGTTTTCCAAACTTAGATTATTCTTTAGAATAGTTTGATAATTAGTTTGTGCTAATTTTAACTGATCACATCCATAAATCAGGTTTATGCCTTTTTGTGAACGACAAATTATGCATGATATACCTATGTCATCATCATTCATTATATCAAGGTTATCTATTCCCCAAAAGTCTCCTATGGTAATGTCTGCTTGACTTGTGCCGGATTTCGCTCTACACTTGAAACATGAGGGCCTTAATGACCAATTTCGTAGAAATACTTGCATATAATCGTTCAAAGGGAAAGGCTCATTGATTGTATCAGAACCTTTTTTGATGCTGATTCGGTATTTTTTCCAGCTATCCTTTTTGTCTCTAAAAGATATTGAGTCAATATTATTTGTATCGTGTGGCTCCAACATCATTCGCTCATTAAGATAGCTTAACCAGACTTTAGGAGAAGGAACGCCATGACAGATGACTTCGACAGTAAACAGATCAGGATAATCCGTTTTTAAAAAATGCTTAAGCCCGGATATTTGACATGGAGTACCGGTATACAATACTTTTCGGCCTTGTTTCAAATATTCTCTTGCTTCTAAGAATGTATGCCGCGTATCACTTTGCATATATTTACTTCCCATCATTTTATATACCTCGTCAATAGTTTTAGCAGACCGATGGTATACAGTCCAATTTCGATCAAAAACCGCACCGAAAACAACGCCTCTTTTTCGAATTATATATTGTGCAAGTGCTATAAAGATTCCGCCTGAAGAACTCTTAAGTCTATCATCGTTACATGTATTTTTTGCAGCAAATTGTTTAATGGGATTGCGGCTATTACATTGGTTAATGATTGGACATGCTGCTATACAAGCTCGACAAGAAATACATTTAGATTCATCCACTTCTGGATATCTGAATCCTAGAGCATCAGATTTCATTATGATGCATTTTGGGGGACATTTGGATTCACATGCCCTGCATCCACAGCAATCGGAATGATCTTTTATCTGAATATGAGCTTTAGCCACGTTTGATGATTAATTTTGATGCAATTTTTCTTGTCATCGCTATGATCTCAGTCCTTTCGTGTTTATTGCAAGCTATAAAAAATACACTTCCACAGCTCCATATGAAGCTGATAAAGCATTGTATTATCGTAAAATAAATGTTATTAGGCAACCATAAATGCAAAATTGCCGGGAACGAGAATGATATTGCAAGAGACAGAATAGTTCTTACAATTACACGGAAAAAGAATTCTTTGATGTCCCAGAAAGGTATCAATCCTTGGAGCATGATCATACGGGCTATGAATGCTCCCAAAGATGTAATTATTATCGAAATATATGCAAAATATATGGGTAAATTTAATTTTAAGAAAAAATATGTCAATGGAATCGTTAACAATAAGATGCCACCAACTATAATTTGATAATTCTTGATATTGCCTGTAGCATTCTGAGCTGTTATGAGTGGGCGACTATAACATTCTATTAATGCATAGATTATAATTAATTGCACAAAATTAATCGTACCTTCTGGTATTTTTCCCAACCATAGTATTAGTAGTGGTTTCACATTCAGGATAATAGGAACGGCCATTACCGACATGAGCCCGAATGAAAATTTTGAGCATTGATAAAGAAATGGGACTAATGAAGTATATTCTTGTGCAGCATATTTTTTTGTTATTTGTGGAGAATATGCTGTAGTAAAATCGCCTACAAAGATAGTTACGATATTTGATACAGAATTGGCTATGCCGTTAATTGTATTTGCGATTGGTCCCCCGAATATATTCAATAAAACGCTAGTACCTGATGCTCGCAAAATTCCCGCTGTAGTTCCGATGCTGTTCCAACCTGCGAACTTGAAAATTGGTATGAAAAGGTCTTTATTTAAGCGGAATTTAAATTGTAAGTAACTAAATGATCGTTTGCAATATATTGTATAAAAAAAACGGATTCCTAACGATACTGAAAATACTAATGCAACATATAGAATCAATCGATCTCCACCAAAGAATGTCAGGACTATTCCTATTAACAATGTCAGCACTGAGCGTATGATTGAAATGGCTGCATATACACGCATCTTTTCATTGGCAATTACTAATGCACTCTGTGCACTGGAAATTAGCTCTATGAAAATACTGCCAATTGAAAACTGGTATACTATATTTACAGCGAATATCCTGTCATTTGGAATAACAAGCTTATTATTTACAAACCATAAACCAATAGTTTCTCCCAGAATGAGTATTATTATTCCAAGAATCCACTGGACTGTAATAGAATTTTGTAGCACCCGATTAATAGCATCATTGTCTTTGCGCCCTATTTCATAAGTGAGGAAACGCATAATAGATCCAGAAACCGATGCTGTTACAAGCCCAAATAATCCTACAAATCCACCAACTACATTATACAGCCCTTGATCAGTAAATCCGAGTGCATTGAGTACTAGACGTGTACTCCACATACCAATTGCCATGGTGACAAACATTCGTATATAGAGCACCAAAGTATTCTTAGCCACACGTTTGTTATCTGTCATGGACAAGTATTCAATTGGTTATTCAGATTGCTACTAATGATTATTTTTTCTCGGATTATAAGCCTAAATGATTATAGCAATAACGAAATACTAATTGTCGGCTTGCGTATTACGTGTTTATAATTTTATAATTACAGACGTCCGTCAACGGCATCTCGACAGAGAGTTGCCTTTACATCGAAAACAACGGAGTCATCCTTTAGCAGAGGCTGCAGTTCGAGATCGTCGAAAGCCTTGTGGGCCACGGCGGCAATCACTGCGTCGTAGCGCGTGCCCTCGTGGAGCTCGTTGGTGACTTCGATGCCATATTCGCGGCGGACAGCCTCGGGGTTGGCCCACGGGTCATAGACCGTGACGCTCAGGCGGTATTCACCGAGGGCGCGGACGATGTCGATGACCTTGGTATTGCGCACGTCGGGGCAGTTTTCCTTGAAGGTGAAGCCGAGAATCAGAATCTCGCTGTCGAGAACCTGGATGCCTTTCTTAAGCATGAGCTTCACAACGCGGTCGGCGACATAGGCGCCCATGCCGTCGTTCATGCGGCGTCCGGCGAGGATGATCTCGGGGTTGTAGCCGTGGCGCTGCGCACACTGGGCGAGATAGTAGGGGTCTACTCCGATGCAGTGGCCGCCGACAAGTCCGGGCTTGAAAGGAAGGAAGTTCCATTTCGTCGAGGCGGCCTCGAGGACATCGGTGGTGTCGATGCCCATGAGGGTGAAGATCTTCGAGAGCTCGTTGACGAAAGCGATATTGATGTCGCGCTGCGAGTTCTCGATGACCTTGGCGGCCTCGGCCACCTTGATGCTGGAGGCGCGGTGGATGCCCGCCTTGACCACGGAGCCGTAGACCTGGGCCAGCAGGTCGGCCGTAGCCTGGTCGGAACCGGAGACGATCTTTTTGATGGTCTCCAAGGTGTGGACCTTGTCACCGGGGTTGATGCGCTCCGGCGAGTAGCCCACGGTGAAGTCCGTACCGTAGGAGAGGCCCGATTCTTGCTCCAGGATGGGCACGCAAATCTCTTCGGTAAGGCCGGGCGTCATGGACTATTTTGAGATCTTTCTCCAGCGGATGCT
>OHBJ01000675.1_pt1 | contig 22680 bp, 21 predicted proteins | sample 1577241 | NCBI WGS metagenome assembly OHBJ01 (sample SAMEA3541594, study PRJEB24748) | human gut metagenome | biome: human gut; feature: human-associated habitat; material: faeces | place: China | collected 2012 | reverse complement strand
TACAGATTGAAGATGCTTGTATCCATTGCAATCATATTCTCAGCTGCAGAGGTGTAGATGATACCGTCAATCTGATGGACCTTGCCTTCACGGATTAAGTTCCTTATTGCAGGCGTGAGTACCATGATTTCAAAAGCAGGAACCATCTCACCGTTTGTGGCAGGTAAAAGCTTCTGGCAGACAACAGCCTGCAGCACAGATGCAAGCTGGATGGCTATCTGGTGCTGCTGGGAAGCAGGAAACGCATCGATTATTCGGTCAATGGTATTTGCGGCACCAATTGTGTGGAGTGATGAAAATATGAGGTGACCGGTTTCAGCCGCTGTGACAGCTGTATTGATGGTCTCATAGTCTCGCATCTCTCCAAGCAATATGACGTCAGGACTCTGGCGGAGTGCGGCGCGAAGTGCAGTGAGATAGCTTTCTGTATCTGTGTTGATTTCACGCTGTGACACAATACATTTGTCATGACGATGTAAAAACTCAAGCGGATCCTCAAGAGTGATAATATGCTCTTCCTTCTCATGGTTGATCTGATCAATAATACATGCTAGTGTGGTAGATTTACCGCTTCCGGCTGGGCCGGTAACCAGCACCATGCCGTTGTTTGTTTCCGCAAGCTCCATAACAGAGTCCGGTATATGTAAATCGCTTGGCTTTGGCAGTGTGAATGAGATAACACGGATGACAGCAGAGTAAGAGCCACGCTGCTTGAAAGTGCTCACTCTGTAACGTGATACTCCCGGTATAGCGAAGGAAAAGTCATCATCTCCGGTTTCCTCAAATTTTGAAATATCTCTCTCGGCAAGAGCATAGATTGATGTGACAAATTCAAAGGTTTCTTTTGGAATCATTCTGATTTCATTGAGGCACTCCATCACTCCCTTTGATTTGTATGTGAGAGGGCGGCCGGCCACTATGAAAATATCCGATGCTCCGTTGTCAGTCGCTTCTTTTAATATCTTTTTAACATCCATTTTAGTTTCCTCCAATTAAATTTAGTGTATCATTTTCCTCGAAAGCTGTGTCGGTATTGAGCTTCCATTGTTTTATTTTATAAAAAGCATCCTGCCTGTGGACAGGATAGTTGATATCAAGCTTTACAGTGAGAGTCTGCGTATCGCTTACAGTACAGGTGATGGTATAGGTCAGACCGGTAACCTTGCCGTTTGATTCATTTTCAGCGAGGTTTTTATTTATGGCAGTATCGTTGTCTGATAGAGCAGTCTTTATGGCCTCATAGTATGCTGCTTTATCAGGACTGCCCTCGTAGGCGGATGCAAGAATGGCATCAATCTGTGATATCTCATCCCATGCCTTTTCACATGCACGGTAATACGAGCTGTTGTTATCAGCAACGCGTTTGCTCAGCTTATAGTCGGAGTTTGCTGTGACAAAGGCGAGTGCCGAGAACGTGACAATGCATATCATGGAAAAGGTAAGCAGGATGGTCGAAAAACCGAAATTTGAAAATTCTCTTCTTTTTTTCATGGGGTGCTCACCGTCCTTCCATCAGAGGAAAGTGCAGTATAGCTGCACGCGGTAATGCTGTATACACAGTGGCTGTCTGCTGCTATAAACTCTATGTCAGCCTTTTGTACTCCGTAGGCATCCTGCCCAAGCCTGCTTACAATAACCTTGTATGCGGCATCATCCTTATCACATGGATGATAGCTTTTGTCAAGATAAATGAATAGCTTTTCATCTGCATAGATGGAGCCGTTAAAGAGCGATGATACGGCGTTTAAATCGCCATGCTCCTGTTCGTATGCGCTTGCTGCATTGCTGCATGCATTAACAGCCTCATGCAGCACCTGAGTTTCTTCTGTCAGCTTGTGGGTCTTTATGAAGAAAAGCAGTCCCACAATCAAAAGAGCTGAAAAAAGCAGCAGATTAATGGTAATCTCAAGCAGGAATATTCTGTTTTTCGATTGTTTAAGCTTTGTTGAAATCATGGTTTATTCCTTGTTGTATGTAAGTTTGTGTGGCATCGAGTGGCATATCAGGGAGCGGTGTACGTGATATTGCTGCATTTATTGTCCGACGATGGTTAGTCGGAATTGACGGAGCAGTAGGTATCGGTAGTGCCACCGGATGTATCGGTGATAGTTACGGTAATCATTTTGTCGGTGGTTTCTGTCATGTCAAGTCCCCCGATTTCGACAATCCTTTGTCCGCTGTCCAGACTGTATGATGAACCATCCTGTACATAGAGCTCTCTTAGAGAACCGCCATAATAGTATATGAAAGTATTATACACGATGTCATTTATTGTGTTTTTCAGACATAGAGCCTTTGTGCCATTTATTGTTTCTACACTGATTGCAGCGTCAGAATCATTCTGTCTGACTTTTTCGCGCAGATAAGATGTGACAGTGCGTACCTCGTAGTTGTAATTCATGGCATTGGCAGTGGACTTGTATTGCTTTACGCCAATCAGCACGAGGATAAAAGCAGTCAGCGCAAAAAGAAAAAACAGCAGCATCACAAAAAAACTGTCAGCCTGATGTGATCTTGATTTTAGCTTGAACATGGGTTATTTCCTCTCTATTATTGTCACATCGGGACGCAGATTGGAGCCGATGTATTGATAGTCTATGTAATAATAGTCGCTGTTGTATGTGAGACCATAGTGGTCTGTTAGATAATTTATGTCAGGAGGGTATGTTCCCTCAAGAGCATAGCACTGTGTGATACTTCGTGTGAGGGCGCGTTCCAGCGTGCTCTTGCTTCTTTTGGTATTGTCATCTGACAGCTTTGAAGAGAAAACACCAAACAAAACGGTACATGCGGCTAAAAGCACAATTGGTATGAATTTCCATATGGTTGATTTCTTTTTCTGAACAAAAAACAGCATGCTGTGCCTCCGTAAGCTATCCTATGCTTGAGATAATTCCAAGCAGTGGGAGTAAAAATGATACAAGTATGAAGCCAATGAATATACAAAGCAGGATAACCATGGCAGGTTCAATCACTGATATGAATCGTGACAGCCTTGCATCTGTGTCATCCTCACAGGATGTACATATATGCTGCATGACCTCGTCCATAGAACCGGTTTTGCTGCCGATTGCAATCCAGCTTGAGTACATCTTTGAAAAAATATTGGAGTGCAGCAGTGCCTCCGAAAATGTCTCGCCGTTAGATATATTTTTACGGCAGTCATTTATTTTAGAATCAAGGACAGGATTGTTTACGAGAGCCTGTGCCAGATCAAGACCACGGTCTGTGTCAAGTCCGCTTGAGAGTGCTAAAAACATGCAGTTTGCAAAGCGGCTGGATGCGATTGACATGGAAAGAGCAGTTTTCATAAGGAACTTTTTTCCGAAGCGTGTTTTAAAAAATATAAAAAGAACCAGTGCGGCAAAGAGCATGACAGCTATAATGATAAGCAGATATCTGTTGATGTATTCACTGAGCTTCATGAGCACGGCAGCGGTGCCGGTAAGCTCACTTCCAAGCTCTGCATATATCTGTGAGAATACAGGTAAAACCTTGGCAATCATTACGACAATAACGGCAATCATCACGGCAGAAAGCACGAGAGGATAGGCAACGGCACTTTTGATGCCTGAAGCTATTTCGTCTTCGCGGTCATAGTACTTTGAGAGTGAGTTTAAGACCTCTTCAAGACGGCCGGTTTCTTCACCCAGCTGTATCATATTTATCATATATTTTGGAAAGTATCCTGTATCTTTAAGTGCACTGTGAAGCGTTGCACCAAGCTCCATTGGCTTATATATCTGCTCAAGCAGATCATGTGTCTGCTTATCAGGTGCTTCATCACATAATATGGAAACACCATAGTATGTAGGAAGCCCGGCTGCTATGATAAGAGAAATCTGCTGACAGAAGGCAGAAAGCTCTGCATTGCTTAAAATCTTGGATTTTCTAGACATTTATGTCCTCCTAATAGACGTATTTGGTAATGTAATCACTTTTTTGTGCTATGAACTTCTTTGGTGAATCACTGGTAGATGCAAATGTTGGATCCAGCATGTTCCATGAGGTACCATCAAACTCGATGATGCCGTTTATCCAGCCCTTGTCCTTTATATAAGTACTGATCCAGGCATGATATTCTTCACCGGCATATCCTACCTCTAAACGTGTGGGAATAGCCTGAGTCCTTAGCATAGTGGCCATGACTGCCGCATAGTCAAAGCATATACCGGTATTTTCGGTAAAGACCTTGTCCACATCAGGCAGATAGCCGCTTTTGACATTTTTAGCCTTGTCATAGTCGTATTTGAAGTTTGAAATGATATAATTGTATACACTTTCCACGACCTCAGTATCGCTGCTGCAGTAGTACGCCAGTGAGCTGCCTTCCTTCACAGCCAGAGAATCGGCAGTGAAATTTACATACTGGTTAGGGTACAGATACGGTCCGAATTCATCGGTGATGGAGACAGAAATCACCTGCGACAGCACGGTGGCATATTGTGTCCCCTCAACATTTTCAAACACGGTTACAGTATACGAACCACTTGAAGCAACCAGAGGAAACACTTCATTTCCTCCATGCAGATCAAAGGTGTACGTGACACTGTCAGGCCCGGTTATCTGAAGCTTGACCTTTTGATTAGAACCGTGATAATTCACTATGATATAGCCGCTGCCGCTGTTTGAAGCATCGATACTGGCTACATCACATGTATAGGTTTGTGTGCCGTCGGCAGTTGGAGTAAGCACCTTTGGAGCAGAGTCCCAGGTGCCCTTTTCGGTAGAAGTATGGGAAAGAGGCTCCTTAGATACACTGTCATTTTTGGAATTACCGCATGCACCAAGCAAAAGGCATGATAATAATATGAGTGGAAGTGCTTTTTTATACAGTATGCACTTCATAAAAATCTCCTAAATATAAAGTTGTTTCTTTTTTTAATTATATTATAATGTATTTTATTGTAAAATAAAATGGAAAAATGTATAATATTAAAAAATGGTTTAGATTATCAAAAGAAGAGAGCAAAAAGGAAGAATACTAGTGATGAAAAGTTTCTTACCGCAGTAGTCAATTTCCTTATCATGGCACTCATCGTATTTTGCATAGTAAAGGCTATGAATGCAGCAGGAGAGAGATTTGGACACAAAGAGGAAAAATAGCGATACATTTATTGTGTGAAACTAATAAAATCCATTGCATAAAGTGTGAAAATCTGTTACATACAGTATAAAACTCTTGACTGTGCAATAAAAACGTAGTATATTAGTTCTGTTATTTAGAATTGAAATTAGGAGGTCTTATCGTGGCAACTTTAAAAATTGTTTTATCGGTATTATTTATAATCGTCAGTTTAGTAATTACTATAGTTATTCTTTTCCAGGAGGGCAAGTCAGCAGGGCTTGGCACTATCGCCGGAGTTGCTGATACATATTGGGGCAAGAACAAGGGACGTTCAAAGGAAGGACGTCTGGTTAAAGCAACAATTGTATGTGTTGTTCTTTTCTTTATTATTTCAATTGCTTTAAATATGGGAATATGGTAAATACTTAGACTGTCGAGAAATCGGCAGTCTTTTTTATCGCATCAACATCCAGATGATGAAATTTTATTTAAAGCCTGTGCATTTGAAATCAGATGGGGCAACGAAAAGGAGAGATAATGAGCAATATAGATAAATATGAAGCACGAAAAAAGATGGTCTATGACTTTATGTGTGATGACATGTATGTTCCGATGAAAATCAAGGAACTTTGTATAGTACTCGGAGTAAAAAAAGAGGACAGACCACAGCTTGAACAGATTCTTTTGGATTTGCAGGCAGAGGGAAGGATAACACTCTCAAAGCGCGGCAAATACTCAAAGTCGGAAATTAAAAAGACAGTCGGCGTATTCACAGCGCATCAAAGGGGATTTGGCTTTGTCACTGTGGAGGGAGAGCCTGATGATATTTTTATCCCTGCAGAGTATGTAAATGGTGCGATGCACATGGACACTGTCGAGATTACAATCTCACCTGTCACAACAGGACGCCGCAAGGAGGGAAAGGTTGTTTCCGTCATAGAGCGAGGCATGAAGCAGGTAGTCTGCACCTATGAGGCAAGTGATAATTTTGGTTTTGCAGTGCCTGACAATACCAGATTTGGCACAGATATTTTCATACCAAAGGAACGCTCAAAGGGTGCTATGTCGGGCCATAAGGTAGTGGTTGAAATCACAAGTTATGGTAAAAAGGGCAAAAAGCCGGAGGGCAAGGTTGTTGAAATAATCGGACATATAGATGACCCGGGTACAGATATTCTTTCTATAGTAAAGGCTTATGATCTGCCGGTGGATTTTTCGGAGAAAATCATGCATCAGGTGCAGAATGTGGCAAAGGATGTGACACCTGCGGATATGGCCGGCAGGATGGATTTACGCGACTGGATGATGGTTACGATTGACGGAGAGGATGCAAAGGATCTTGATGATGCCGTGTCTTTATACATGGATGGCGACAATTATGTACTTGGAGTACACATAGCAGATGTGTCGAATTATGTGCAGGAGCACAGTGCCCTTGATGTGGAGGCACTTAAGAGAGGAACATCGGTTTATCTTGTAGACAGAGTAATTCCGATGCTTCCAAGAGAGCTTTCAAATGGCATATGCTCCTTGAATGAGGGATGTGACAGGCTGGCTCTTTCATGCATTATGACAATAAATAAAAAGGGTGAAGTTATCAATCATAAGATTGCAGAGACAGTCATAAAGACAAACCGCAGGATGACATACACAAATGTAAAAAAGATTCTTGCAGATAAGGATGCCGCTGTGATTGAAGAATATAAGGAGCTTGTGCCTATGTTTGAAAAAATGGCAGAGCTTGCAGCAATTCTACGCAAAAAGAGAATGAAACGAGGTTCTATAGACTTTGACTTTCCGGAGACTAAAGTTGTGCTCGATGAAGATGGTCATCCGATAGATATAAAGCCGTATGACAGAAATGTGGCAACAAAGCTCATTGAGGATTTTATGCTTATAGCAAATGAAACTGTGGCTGAGGATTATTTCTGGCAGGAAATACCTTTTGTATACAGAACACATGACAAGCCGGACTCAGAAAAAATTGCAAAGCTTTCCACATTTATCAATAATTTTGGCTATACGCTTCATATTGGTGCTGATGAGGTACACCCAAAGGAGCTTCAGAAGCTTTTGATGAAGGTGGATGGCACAGATGAAGAATCCCTGATAAGCAGACTGACACTGCGCTCTATGAAACAGGCACGATATACAACAGCATGTACAGGACATTTTGGACTGGCGGCAAATTATTATTGTCACTTTACATCACCAATTCGCAGATATCCTGATTTGCAGATACACCGTATCATCAAGGAAAATATCCGCGGCAGGATGAATGATAACCGTAGGGAGCACTATGAGTCTATACTCGATGCTGTTGCAAAGCAGGCAAGTGAGACCGAACGACGTGCAGAAGAGGCAGAGCGTGAAACAGTTAAGCTTAAAAAATGTGAATACATGTCAAATCATATTGGTGAATGCTTTGAAGGAGTTATATCAGGTGTCACGGAGTGGGGCTTTTTCGTGGAGCTTCCAAATACAGTTGAGGGACTTGTGCGCGTGACAGACCTGACAGATGATTTCTATGAGTTTTACGAGGATACCTATGAGCTGGCCGGTACAGCCACCAATAAGAGATACAAGCTTGGACAAAAAATCAAGGTTGTTGTGGACAGTACTGACAAAATTATGCGTACAATTGATTTTAAACCGGCGGAATAATATGACAATAATGACGAAATCTTTTTATGATTTAAAAATACTTATTTGATTATCTGTTATTTGTCGGTCGTTGTGCGATAGATTTATTGAAAAAGATGTCATAATATATTATATAGTGTAAATAAACAGAACTGTGAACCAGCGGTTTACAATAATTTGCGTTTTAGATATTGGCAATTATAAAAAAATGTGTTAGTATTGTAAAGCAGTTTGAGGAAAGGAGATACCGACATGGCTAAGGAACCAAAGAAATTAATAGCCAACAACAAAAAGGTCTATCACGATTACTTTTTGCTTGAGAAATACGAAGCCGGTATTTCACTTGCAGGAACTGAGGTGAAGTCACTTCGAATGGGAAAGGGTAGCATAAAGGAGTCGTTCATCCGTATTGAGAACGGTGAGATTATCCTGTATGGCATGCATATCACACCATATGAGAAGGGAAATATCTTCAACAAGGATCCACTCAGACCTAAAAAGCTTTTACTCCACAAGAAGGAAATCGAGAAGCTTTCATCAAAGATGAAGGAAAAGGGTTTCACAATTGTGCCGGTGGAGGTATACTTTAAGGGGAGTCTGGTCAAAGTAGAGATAGCACTTGCCAAAGGTAAGAAGCTTTATGATAAGAGAGCAGACATAGCCAAGAAGGATCAAAAGCGAGAGGCACAGAGAGATTTCAAAATCAGAAATCTTGGTTAGCAAAAAATGAATATGGGCTAGTAAAGGTTTCGACGGGGCCCACAAGGTCCGGTGGACCTTGGCTTTGGGCGGACCGAAGCGGAGCGGAGAACATGGAGCGTAGCTGCATGTACCCCGCAAAAAATTGAATATGGGCTAGTAAAGGTTTCGACGGGGTACATGCAGCTGGAGAAGCGAGTCGTATGGCGATGCGTTAAATGGCCAAATTAAAATTAAACGCTGAAGATAATTTAGCATACGCTGCCTAATGGCAGCAGTCTGACCTAGAGCACTCACACTTTAGGACCCAGGCTTCGACTATGTGAGAAACGACGTTGGCAAAGCTTTGAGCCATCGGGCGTATCATGAAGCTACTGAAACCACAAGGTTGTTTGTTATCGTGTGGCAGAGGGAATGTTAAATAATAAACTACACTCGTAGAAGGACAGGGAATTGTATTTCGGACACGGGTTCGACTCCCGTCTAGTCCACTCCTGAAACCCTTGATTTTACTGTGTTTTCAAGGGTTTCAAAATATTAAAAATTGGTTTCAAATCATTTTACACCATTTTGAACCGTTATAAATCATAATAACTGGTGTCAAAATTGGTGTCAGAAAAGGCATTTGTATAGCGTAAAAAATAGGGTATGTAGAAATTAACCTACATACCCTAAAATTTTTAATTATAATGTAAAATCATTCAATAGATACTAGAGTTTATTTAACAATGGCACTGAATCATTGTATACCATTGCAAGTAAGCAAGATGGTATTCCGTGGCTAATATTTCCCTCTTATTATATGCCTTAATTGCGTCCACATCTGATGTTGACAACACTTCCGACAAACTAAAGGTTTGTTTTTTGAATAAATCACCATTAAATAAACCACTGATAAAATTGTTTGGTTGAATCCCAGTTTTTCCAGAGGTATTTGTCATTGTCTTGAATATCTATCATACTATGTTATAATTTATATGTATTTTTATCATGTTTGAAGTAATAAAAATAATATTTAGGAGGATTCCTTATGAAAAAGAATTTTGATATTCTGAAAAAAAAACAAGATTCTATATTTTTATGATTTTATTAGTAGCTACAATATGTGGTTTTATTTTTAAGGGGATGTATGCAGTTCAATATAATAAAACTCTTCATAATATGCAAAATGAGCCAAAATATACTTCGCAACTTCATATTTACGAATATCAAGTAGAAGAGGAAATAATGAAAGAAAAAGGTGTAATGTTTTTGGATGTTACAAAAAATATTGCTTATATATTGATTACCCTTGGTGGATTGCTTACTGTAATTTCTGGGATATTTTGTATTAAAACTTTAATCAATGGTAGCCAATCGAAAGAATATTATATTGATACATCAAATACTAGCAAATCGGTTGAATGTCCATATTGTCATTCAATGAATACAAAGAAAATTTCAAATATTGCAAAAGCAGGCAGTGTAGCTATGTTTGGAATATTTTCACAAAAAGTTAAACATCAATGGCACTGTAATAACTGTGGCTCTGATTTTTAGATAGGAGAGAAGAGTAGTGAGAAATTGCTACTCTTTTTATTTGTATTGAAAAAGAGCACTACCATCAAATTTCTGTTTTACGATTTCAAGCTTATCAGCAGGAAGTATATCTTTTCCTTTCAAATCTTCAATATGTCTTTTAAGATTTTGAGCTTCCTCTACATCTGTTGAAAGTGCATTATTACTTGCTATTCTCTTTTGAAGAATAGCGTATCTATTAATAGAAGTAACAAACCTGCAGACCTACAAGAAGCAGTACCTTGAGTTTGAGAACGGTGTAAATTCATAGAATTATTTGATATTATCTTAAACGCCGGATGTATCGCATTTGAAAAATTAATTTCAAAAAAATGTAAAAAAGTGTTGACAAGTATGGAATAGGGTGATATTATATCGAAGTCGCTTCGGTGAGGCAACAAAAACGAAACGGCAAAACAGCATATCGGGGTGTGGCTCAGCTTGGCTAGAGCGCCTGGTTTGGGACCAGGAGGTCGCAGGTTCGAGTCCCGTCGCGCGCTCTTTTTTATTTTTAGGCAGTAAAAAAGCGGTGTTGGATATCAAATCCAGCACCGCTTCAGACTGTAGACAAAGCCCTGCTTTTGCAGGGTTTTGCTATTGTTGGAACCGCTTTTCTGATATAATAAATATCAGAAGGGCGGTGTTTTTTTATGATGACGAAAAATGCAGATAAAAAAAGAGAACAAATGATGATGTTTTCCATGGATGACATGGTACCTCAAAACCATATGCTGCGATTAATTGATAGGGCAATCAATTGGAATTTTATTTATGATCTGGTTGAAGAAAAATACTGTCCGGATAACGGCCGTCCCAGTATGGATCCCGTCATGCTGATAAAGATACCATTCATTCAGTATCTCTATGGGATAAAAAGCATGCGTCAGACCATGAAAGAGATTGAGGTAAACGTTGCATACCGCTGGTTTCTCGGACTAGACATGTTAGATCCAGTAACTCATTTTTCTACATTTGGAAAGAATTATACCCGCCGTTTCAAAGATACAGACCTTTTTGAGCAGATCTTTTCAAAGATTTTGGAAGATTGTATGAAATATAAGCTTGTAAATACAGAACAGATCTTCGTGGATGCAACACATGTAAAAGCCTGTGCAAACAGTAAAAAAATGCGTAAGCGGGTTGCACACGAACAGGCTCTCTGGTATGAAGAGGAATTAAATAAAGAGATTGAAAAAGATCGTCTGGCACATGGAAAAAAGCCATTGAAGAAAAAAGATGATAACCAGCCACCTGCATCCGGTGGAACCGGAAATGATAAGGATTCTATATCTGAAGAACTTCCTGAAGATGTGAAAACACAAAAATGCAGCATCAGCGATCCGGAAAGTGGATGGTTTCGAAAGGGTGAACATAAACACGTTTTTGCATATGCTGTAGAAACTGCCTGTGATAAACATGGCTGGATCCTTGGATATACAGTACATCCTGGTAATGAGCATGACAGTCGTACTTTTAAGGCATTATACGATAAGATATCTAAACTGAATCCGCAGATGGTAGTTGCAGATGCAGGATATAAAACTCCGGCAATCGCCCATCAGCTGTTGGAAGATGGAATTCAACCACTTTTTCCGTATACCCGTCCCAAGACCCAAGAAGGCTTTTTCGGAAAACACGAATTCGCATATGATGAATACTATGATTGTTATATATGTCCGGGAGCACATATATTGACATACAGTACAACAAACAGAAGTGGATATAAAGAGTATAAAAGCTGCGGTGAACATTGTGCTGAATGCCAATATCTTTCAAAATGCACAGAAAGTAAGGATCATGTAAAAATGATCACACGTCATGTATGGGAAGAATATATGGAAGTGGCAGAAGACATTCGGCACACGATAGGAAACAGACAGATCTATCAGTTAAGAAAAGAAACCATAGAGAGGATATTCGGTACAGCGAAAGAACAGCATGGATTTCGATATACGCAATATGTAGGAAAGGCACGGATGGAGATGAAAGCCGGGCTTACCTTTGCATGCATGAATCTGAAAAAACTGGCAAAGATTCTGGAAAAACGAGGCTGGAATACAGCCACTTTTTTATATTTTGAGCTAAGAACAAGAATAAAATCAAAATTTAAAGAAAAATGGTACTGGGCATAACACCCAGCACCAAGATTCTCTACAGTCTGAAGCGGTGTTGGATATCAAATCCAGCACCGCTTTTTTATAATGAATCAAATCAAAAGTTTTGTTCTTTCATAAGTGAAAGTCTGTACACACGTCTGCTAGTTCCTTCATAATGTTGGTCCAAAAGAGCACAGGCGGTCTGGAGATCATTATTCCGGATGGCTTCCAACAGGCATTGGTGTGTCCATACTGCAGCACCTCCGTTATGGGAGAGGCTTGGATCCGTGTTGTTTGATTCTAAGCATTTGGCATTCTGAAGCGTTTCAGCATCTCCGCTTAATTGTCCGAAGCGATTGGCATTTTGAACCGAGAGGAACATGGCACCATTCAGTGGGCTTAGAAGCTCCCACATTTTTGTCAGTCGATTAAGCTGGGCAGAGCGGATGATCTGCTGGTGAAATGTCTCATCGGCATGAACGGCCTTCATGGTATTACCTGCAAGAATAGCCTTTCGGAATTCTTCGATGCTGGCTTCCATTATCATGAGATCATAATCACTGAGACGGCAATTGCTTTTCTGAATCGCCAGCTTTTCAAGGCTGCCGCGTAAAAAAAAGACTTCATAGGCATCTTGTGGAGAAAGCAGTGCGACTGTGCAGCCCTTGTTCGGGCAATAGTCAACAAGCCCTTCGACGGCAAGCTGCCGGAGCGCTTCGCGCACAGGACCTCGGCTAAGTCCGAATTTCTGAGCAATTTCAGCCTCTATCAGTTTTTCTTGAGGCTGAAGGGTTCCATTGATAATCTGCTCTCGCAGAGATTCAAGAACAATTTCGGATGTAGTAGTATTGGATGCTTTTCGTTGTCCCTGCATATTTACCTCATAAAATTTTCAGAATAATCCCTTAAGACCTGCGCAACGTACTGCATATCAGAAGGTGAGAAGCGTTGATCGCAGGGAAGAGATACTATGTGGTCATAAATGTATTGTACCGATGATTCTGGCTGAGGATGAACCAGCGGTCCAACCGGCCAGTAGACAGTCGAGCGAATCTGATGATCTGCCAGGTATTGCTGCAGTTCATCGCGCTTTTCGGCATACAGGCAGAAATGACTTGGAACGGAAGCCTCTGGAAGTTCAGGAAATACAGGCTGTATGCCGTGAAGAGGTGCTGTAAGCGCGTTTAAAAGCGCAGCATAGTTTTCACGTCTTGCATGACAGATTGAATCAAAATCTGCATGGCGCAGGATATACTCCGAATTCTCATCGCCTGCATAGCTGTCAAATATCTGGCGAAGGCGCAACTCACCCTCCCAGAAAATGTCGCCGTTACCCGTCTCAATCGACTCTTTGCGCTGCTTAAGGTGTGTTGCTTCTACCGGCAGAAGAGGTGTTTCAAAAGTTCCGTTTCTTTTGACAGCGAATCCACCACAGGCAACGCCCATCCATTTACGGAAGCTACCGGCAAAATAATCACAAAGTGGATCGATACCGTCAGCAGAAAGCATGGAGTGAGTTACATCCTCGAAAATCACAACTCCTTTATCTTTGCATGCTTTAACAAAATCATGGTCATAGTTACAGAATCCATAGTATCCGCAAAGAGATAAAACACTGATCTCATCGATGACTGCAGGGTCAAAAACGCTGTGCAAATCTTGGTCCAAGTCATAGAATTTCAGCTGATACCCGGCTTTCTCAAAAGGAGCAAGGACCGTCTCGCAGGTATACATAGGTACATATGCGACTTTACGTGTATCGTGCCGTGCAATATCCTGCAGGCAATAATAGATACCGCATCGTCCGGACATGGCAAATGCTAGATCATCCTTAGGTGAGCAGATACGTGAAAAATATCCGTTTTCGATAGGTTTACTTGGTTCGTAGTGGAACATACCGCCAATTTTTCGCATGTTTCATCTCCTCCTTACTAGTAGAAATGGGTTACACGGATGTTTTTTGTCCGTTAGCTGTAAGCTCATTATAGTGGATTGTTAACAAAATCGAAAGCATTATTTTCTGTGTGAAATGTCTGAAAAGTCACACGATAATATTTTTGATGATTTTCTTTCTTGACATCAATGCGAAAATGTATAATAGCAAATTTTACGATTGCATAAAATTATAAAATTAGTGTCAAGCGATAAAATATAGTGAAAATAAACAAAATTACAGACAATTTTTTGCTGTTAACAGCATGTGAGAATTGTTGACAATTTTATTGAAGCTAGATTATACTTGTTTTATTGAGAATGGCTAGAAGATTCTGCATTGTCAGAAAAGTCAATCATAAAGAGGAACAGGAGGTAAAACTATATGCACAAATACATCCTCAAGCGCTTGCTTATGCTGATTCCGGTTATCCTTGGTGTCACATTTGTCGTGTTCTTTATTCTGAACTTGGCTCCAGGTGACCCGGCAGCTATTATCTTGGGGGATCAGGCAACCGCTGAAGCATTGGCAATGAAACGTGAGGAATTGGGATTGAATGATCCGATTTTCGTACGGTATTTTCACTACATGCGCGATTTGCTTCACGGTAGTCTTGGTGTTTCCTACAAAAACAGTATTCCTGTTTGGGACCAGGTAATCATGCGTCTGCCGAACACGGCAATCCTTGCAACTGCAGGTATTCTGGTTGCACTTTTGATCGGTATTCCGATCGGTATTATCTCAGCAAAGAAACAGTACTCTCTGCTGGATAATGTTTCCATGGTATTCGCCCTTATTGGTGTGTCTATGCCGAACTTCTGGTCAGGTTTATTGCTGGTTATGCTTTTTTCTCTGACACTTGGCTGGCTCCCATCTCAGGGTATGGCATCCGGCTTCGGGCCGATGCTGAAGAGCTTGATTCTGCCGGCGTTGACGCTGGGATTCAACTCAGCAGCGATGGTAGCACGAATGACAAGATCGTCTATGCTGGAGGTTATCCGTCAGGATTATATTTCAACCGCTCGTGCCAAAGGTGATGATGAGAGAACCATTACATTCCAGCACATGCTGAAAAATGCTTTGATTCCGATTATCACGGCAGTTGGTCTTCAGTTCGGAAACCTGCTCGGCGGTGCGATGCTTGCAGAAACAATTTTCTCATGGCCGGGTCTTGGACGACTGATGGTTGAATCAATTAAATCAAAGGATATTCCGATGGTTCTTGGATGTGTTATTTTCCTGGCAACGATGTTTACCTTAGTGAATTTGATGGTTGATATTATTTATGCCTTTGTTGATCCGCGAATCAAATCACTCTACAAGAAAGGACGGTGAGCCATATGCAGGAACAGAACAAACCGGTTAATAATCCGGCAGTCGAAGAAAAAAAGCAGCGCTCGCTGTGGCAGGAAGCATGGAGACGCTTCCGTAAGAACCGCATGGCAATGATTGGTCTTGCGTTTATTCTCTTACTTGTAATTATATCTGTTTCAACCCTTATTATTGATGCGGCAACGCACAATTCTATCTATAACGAATTCGTTGTAAAGCAGGATTTGGTGAATCGTCTGAAAGGTCCCAGTGCTAAGCACATTTTCGGTCAGGATGAATTTGGACGTGATATGCTGCTGCGTATGCTGTGGGGAGCACGCTACTCTCTGTTTACCGGAGGTATCGCGATTATCCTGGCGCTGTGTGCAGGTGGTATACTCGGTGCTGTTTCCGGTTATTATGGCGGTAAAACAGATACAATCATCATGCGTGTGATGGATATTCTGCTGGCAATTCCTTCGATGCTTCTTGCAACTGCAATTGTGGCTGCACTTGGCACAAGCATTTGGAATGTTATGATTGCAATTGCAATTGCATACATTCCGACATTTGCCCGTACCGTCCGAGCAGCAGTTCTGACAGTTAAAGATCAGGATTTCATTGAGGCAGCTCGTTCCATTGGCTGCGGTAATGGTACGATTATTTTTCAGTATATTATTCCTAACGCACTTGCACCGATTATCGTGCAGGCAACCCTTGGTCTTGCCGGCGCAATCTTATCGATAGCCGGTCTGTCGTTCCTTGGTTTAGGTATTCAGCCGCCAACACCGGAATGGGGAGCTATGCTGTCCAATGCACGTGTTTATATTCGCGATGCATGGCATGTGACTGTGATTCCGGGACTTGGAATCATGCTGACGATTCTTTCGTTAAACCTGATGGGTGACGGCCTTCGCGATGCGATGGATCCGAAACTTAAGAACTAATGAACGCAGTGCCATAAAGGAGGGATATATATGTCCGATATTTTGTTGGATGTTAAGAATTTAAATATCGTCTATTCTACATCAGATGGTGTGGTTTACGCACTGAACGATGCAAACCTGCAGATTAAGCGAGGTGAAACCCTTGGTCTGGTTGGTGAGACGGGTGCAGGAAAAACAACCCTTGCGCGTGGCATTATGCGCTTGATTCCACACCCGCCGGGAGAGATTCGTTCCGGTGAAATTATGTATGAAGATCAGGATATTCTGAAATTAACGGAAAAAGAGATGCGTCAGATGCGCGGTCGTCAGATTTCCATGATTTTCCAGGATCCTATGACATCTTTAAATCCGGTTATGCCTGTAGGCGATCAGATTCTGGAAGTTATTCGTAACCATCATCCGGAGCTTTCCAAGCAGGATGCTAAAAAGCAGGCAGGCGATATGCTGGAGATGGTTGGAATTCCTGCAGGACGCTACAATGATTTTCCGCATCAGTTTTCAGGTGGTATGAAGCAGCGAGTAATCATTGCAATTGCTCTGGCCTGCAATCCGCAGCTTTTGATTGCGGATGAGCCGACAACAGCTCTGGATGTTACTATCCAGGCCCAGGTTCTGGAAATGATTCGAAACCTGAAGCAGAAGAACAATACATCCATGCTGCTGATTACCCATGCACGTGTGGGGCTATGCCAGCTTCGCTGACTCCGAGGCTCTCAACGTGCAGATCCCGCACCTGCGCCGCCTGCTGCCCGCCACCTCCGTCTCCATCGTCAACATCAAGAAGCGCGGCTACGTTCTCCAGGTTGCTTTGGCGTGACGCACCCATCACGTACCGCATCAGGCTTTCGGCTTGACCCGTTTTAGCTCGCCCATGCTGGGCGAGCTAAAACGAGGGGCTTCGGAATCATTCCGAAGCCCCTCGGGAGTAGGTGGAGCATACCAGACTCGAACTGGTCACCTCTTGACTGCCAGTCAAACGCTCTAGCCAGATGAGCTAATGCCCCAACTTTGCAGTGTCAATTTCTCTTTGACGATGCAAAGTTACGCACTTTCTCCGACATGGCCAAATATTTCAGCAAAAAAATTGCATCTTTTCTCAAAGTTTTTTCTAACTCGTTATAATATAGGTATATACGAGGGCGGGTGGCGGGCGAAAAATTAGAGCGCTTGGATGAGTTTTCCCATGTAGAAATTGTCGGAAATATGTGGGCGGACGAAAATCGGGGTAGCCGCACACGGACGGCTGCCCCGTAGGGTAGGGTAAAAACGCGCAGGGTGACTGCAGGCGGGTCAGACGCTGAGGGCTATCTCTTTCTCGGAGGCGATGCGGCGCAGGTTAAGTACGGCGTAGCGCATGCGGCCCAGGGCAGTGTTGATGCTCACGCGGGTCTCTTCGGCGATTTCCTTGAAGGACATATTGCGGTAGAAGCGCATCGTGAGCACTTCGCGCTGTGGCTCGGGGAGGTACTTGATGAGTCCGCGCACGTCTTCGAGCAGCTGGCGGCTGATGATCTCCTCCTCGATGGTGGCCTCGGAGAGTTCCTTGCGGTTGAGTACGTCGGCCTCGGCCACGTCGCTGCTCTGCAGGTTCTCGGCCTTGGTCTGGCGGTAGTAGTCGATGATGAGGTTATGCGCGATGCGGGCTATCCAGGCGGGGAACTTGCCGTTTTCGGTGTAGCGTCCCTGCCGGATGGTGAGGATGGCCTTGACAAAGGTGTCCTGGAAGATGTCGTTGGCGACGTCCTCGTTCTTGACGGTGCGGATAATGTATGCGAACACTTTGTCGCTGTACTTGCGTAGCAGCTGGTCGAAAGCGTCGTTGTCTCCTTGCGCATAAGCCTTGACCAACTCGGCGTCGGTCATGCTTTTTGTTTTTACCATTCTTGTTCCTATACTTTTGTTGGGTAGAGGTCAGTCGATAGGCAATATGGCTTTAGTTAGTAATTGGGGTGGTTGGGTTTTATTGTTTTTCCGAATGTAAAATTACAAAATTTTTCGGCTCCGTGCAACAGAAAATGGCTTAAATTTTCGTATCTCTTGTTAAGAAGCTGAAAATTCGGCTCTTACCCAGGAGCCGTCTTCAGCGTAACCGAGGTGTCGGAGGCCTTGTTTCCGGGCTGCCTGGCGGATGATGTCGAGGTCGGGGAGATAGAAGCCGCTGCATACGAACCGTCCGCCTGGCTTGAGGGCGCGGGCGTAGGCTGCGATGTCGGTGGTTATGATGTTGCGGTTGATGTTGGCCAGCAGCAGGTCGGCTTGGGGGATGTGTGGAAGCCGGGAGGCGTCGCCGCAGATGAGGTGTGGCGTGACGGCGTTGAGGCGGGCGTTGTCGCAGGCGTTGGCGTAGGCGTCGGGGTCTATCTCGATGCCGTGGACGTCGGTGGCGCCGAGCATGCAGGCGAGGATGGCGAGGATGCCGGTGCCGGTACCCATGTCGGTGACGGTCAGTCCGGTCATGTCGTGCGTCAGCAGGTATTCCATCATGAGGCGGGTGGTGGAGTGGTGGCCGGTGCCGAAGGCCATGCGGGGGTCGACGATGATCTGGTAGCGGGCGTCGGGGGCGTCGGTGTGGAAGGAGCTGCGCACCACTACCTGATCGCCGACGACGATGGGCTGGAAGTAGTGTTTCTCCCATTCGTGGTTCCAGTCCTGGCCTTCTACGATGGTGTTGTCGGCCTGGAGGGTGACGCCGGGGGCAGGGAAGTCGGCGAGCAGTGCGGTGAGGGCGTCGTCGTCGAACTGGTCCTGGAGTATGTAGGCGGTGAGAATAGGCTCTTCGGTGGTGAATGACTCGTAGCCGATGTCGCCGAGCAGGGCGGCGGCGAAGTCGGCGATGTCCTGGCTCCAGGGGGTGATGCGGAGGGTGGTGCTGACGTAATCCTTCATGGTGCAAAGTTACGAAAAAAAGTTGAGAATGGAGAGTCGTGGCTGAGGGTGCCCGTAGCCATGCCGCTGTCACTGCCGCCCGCTCTGGCGTGGCGGTGTTGAGAAAAAAGCCCCGCGGCACGGGGCTGCAGGGTAGGGGGGGCGTAGAGGGGGCAGGGTGGGCTATTTCTTGTTCTTGCGGAAGAAGTTGACGAGCTTGCGGCCGGAGCGGAAGAGGGCGAAGCCGATGCCGAAGAGGTCGGCGTATGACATTAGCTTCAGGCCGGTGTCGGCGAGGCTGAACAGGCCGGTGCCTTTGGGCATGATGGCGGTCTTGCGCAGGGAAGTGGTGTCGTTGAGGAGTTTCTCTTTGAGAAGCTCCATGCGTATCTGTGTCAGGAGGCGCTGCTGGCGCAGTTCGCCTATGGTGTAGCCACGGAAGTTCTCGCGGCGGTGGGGCGGCACGATGGGTGAGGTGGACTTCTTGTCTGCCATGGCTGTGGTTTATTTGTCGGCTTTGGGTTTGCGGTCAAAGAGGATTCGAGTGAGCAGGCGGCTGATGGGGGTGAGTATCAGGGGCTTGCGCAGCAGTACGAGCAGCAGGCATAAGACGAAGAATATGCCGGCGGTGCTGAGGTAGGCCAGCGCTGGGCACATGAAGAGCTTGAAGAGCTCGGCGCAGCTGAAGCCGAGGAATATGAGGATGAAGGCGAAGGCGAACAGGCAGACGATGCCTATGACGAGCATGCCGCTGAGGAGGGTGAACTTCTCGGCTGCGGTGAACTTGGCGTATTCCACGGCCACGGAGAAGAAGCGCATGGCCTCGTCGCGAATGGTCTTGATTTCGTCGAGTAGCTTGGATTTCATGAGGCGGGAATATTAAGTAAGGAGGGCACGGGGGCGATGGAAGCTCCCGGTGCCCTCCTGTGGTTCTGGCAGGATATGCTGCTGTGTTATTTCTCTACGCTGGCGGATAGTTCGGCCACGAGTTCGTCTACTTCGCGGTCGCAGACCTTGATGCCCTTGCGGCGCAGAATCTCGCGGATTTTCTCGCGTACGTCCTCGCCCTTTGCGGGTGCGAAGAGTAGGGCGGCGGAGCAGCCTACGATGGCGCCTCCGAGGAAGGCGTAGAGCAGATTGAGTGATTTCATGTTCTATGTCTTATGTGAGGGGTTTTACTTGTGTTGTCGGCGCCGGTGTCAGATCTGCTTCTCGAGCTGGTCCTCGATTTCCTCGGCGAGCTCTTCCATCTTGTTGCACTTGAGGTTGATGCCCTTTTTCTTGAGGATCTCGATGATGTTGCGGCGGGTCTCGTTGCCCTTGTGGGGGGCTACCAGGAGGCCTACTGCTGCGCCGGCGATGGCGCCGCCTATTACGGCGGAGATTACGTGAATCGGCTTCATAGTGTGTATGTTTCTTGTGTGTTCTTGCTTGTTTACCTTATAACGCAAAAAACGCGCCAAGTGTTTTAACACGATTTGATTTTTTGTCAGAATTTGAATCCCATGGAGAGTACCACCTGGTGGTTGGCCGAGGTGACGCGTGCCGATGGACAGGCGGCGGGTTCGGCGATGTCGGTGGGGAAGGGATGATATTCGCTCCGGCGGTTCTTGTAGACGTAGGCCAGGTCGGTGTAGAAGCCCTTGTGGTGGAATCCGATGCCGCCGGTTATGTAGTAGGTGCGGTCGTCGAGGGTGTAGTCGAGGCGGGCGCCGTCGGTGAAGACTTCCTCTTTGTTGTCGAAGACGTCGCTTTTTACGGGTGCACGCATCAGGGAGTAGCCGGCGCGCAGTGAGACGTTGTTGCTGACGCGGGCCTCGGCGCCGACGCGCAGGGTCGACGTGGACTGGTACATGTTCTTGATGTCGTCGTTGGTGTAGGTGAAGGAATCGTAGCCGCCGTTGAGCCAGTTGTCGTCGTACTTGTCGGTGAAGTGACAGTAGCGGTAGTTGGCCCACTCGTAGTCGGCGGAGATGATGAAGCGGTTGGCGATGACTCCGGCCATGGAGGCGATGAGGCGCCAGGGGGTGCGGAAGCGGTAGTCGTAGACGGCGTCGTAGCCGCCGTTGGTGTAGTGGATCTCCTCGCCGCGGTGGTTGCCGTAGATGGAGCTTGTGGCGCCGAGGTACGACTGCTCGAGGTCGTACCAGGTTGGGGTGTGCATGGCAAAGCCGATGCGCAGCTGCGGCACGGGGCGCACTATGAAGCCGAGCTTGTAGTTGAAGCCGGTGCCGGTGACTCTGTAGCGGCTCTGCAGCTGGATGTCGGAGGTGGTCTGCTCCACCTCGTCGTTGCTGTTGGCCACGTAGGCGCCTGTCATCTGCTCGCCCCAGAGGGAATTGCGCTCGTAGGAGAAGTCGACGATGCCGAAGTCCATGCCCCAGTAGAAGACGTTGGAGACGTTGCCGCCCAGGGCGATGTTGTATTCGTCCATTGCCCCCTTGTCGACGACGCGGAAGTAACCGGAGCCGGTGGTGCCTGCACCGAACTGGCCGTCCCAGTGGGCCTTGCCGTCTTCCTGGCGGGCGTTGATGAAGTATGAGTCGTAGCCGAGGATGGTGGCCCAGGGTGCCTGGAGTCCGCCGTCGGTGGGGTTGTAGGGGTCGAAGCTGCCGTTGCCGGCCACGTCGCCGACGTTGACGCCGCTGCCGTTGGCCAGGGCTGCGATATAGTTGGTGACGGAGGTGCCGAGGCGGGGCACGCTGCCGCGGAAGCGGCGGTTGAACGACGAGGTCTTGTTGTAGGTGAAGCCGAGGTTGATGTTGCGCAGGACTCCGGAGTTGTGGATGCTGAACACGCAGCCTATGTTGTTGAGGTAGAATGGCGTTTTGTCCCACTTGGTGGCCACGCCCTGGCTAATGGCCTTGCTCTGCTGGGCGTCGAGGTCGATGGTGAATCCGATTTCGTTCTGGCGGTATACGCCGATGCCGCCGGGGTTCTGGCTGAGGGTGGAGAGGTCGCCGCCGAGGGCGCCGAAGGCTCCGCCCATGGACATGAAGCGGGCGGTGCCCTTGAGGTCGGGCTGGGCGAACTGGTAGGCGTCCATGGCCGACTGGGCGCTCATCAGCGCCGGGAAGGCAAGGGTGGCCAGTGTGAGTAGGGATTTTTTCATATTGTCAGGTGTTTTTTGTTCGGAAAAGTGGAAGGGTGAAGGCCTTGCCGGGCGCAGTAGCCTTCACCCTGTACTTTGTTACGGAATTAGCGTCGGCCTCCTCCTCCGCGGCTTCCGCCTCCTCCTCCGCGGGAGCCGCCGCTAAAGCCGCCGGTGGAGCGGGAGGGGCTGCTGGGGCGCGAATAGCTGCTTGAGCCGGAGCGGGATGGTGTGCTCGGGCGCGAGTAGCTGCTTGAGTTGGAGCGGGAGGGAGTGCTCGGGCGCGAGTATCTGTTGTTGGAATTGCTGTTGCTGGGGCGCGAGTAGCTGTTGGAACTCGGGCGCGTGGTGGTCGACGGACGCGAGTAGCGGTCGGTGGTGACGGTGCCGGTGGTGCCGGTGCCGGGACGCACGGTGGTGGCGGCATTGCCGGTGCTGGAGCCGGGACGTGCTGCTTTGTGCCGTGTTCG
>OHBJ01000673.1_pt1 | contig 22686 bp, 17 predicted proteins | sample 1577241 | NCBI WGS metagenome assembly OHBJ01 (sample SAMEA3541594, study PRJEB24748) | human gut metagenome | biome: human gut; feature: human-associated habitat; material: faeces | place: China | collected 2012 | reverse complement strand
GATCCGCTTGGGGCTCGAACCCAAGACCCCAACATTAAAAGTGTTGTGCTCTACCAGCTGAGCTAGCGGATCTACCTGTTTTGCGGTGCAAAAGTATGGGTTTTGATTGAAACGACAAAACAAAACCCGCAAAAAATGCACTCAAGCATTCATTTTATTGTTTTCAGGCGAATCGTGAACCACATAACAGCGGTAATACGAAATGATAAGCTGTGTTGCCGGCAGAGCTATAATCAATCCTATTATTCCGAGCACATATCCCCACACGGTAAGCGACAGAAGCACCACGGCAGGGCGCAGCCCCATGATTTTCCTCATTATGTTCGGCGTTACTATCGAGTCCTGTATTATCTGCACTATTATATACACCACTATCACGCCGAGCATAAGCATCCAGAAGTTTCTTCCGGTATCGATAGCGCACAGCGTGGCGAGTATCAGGGCCGGCACGAAGCCTATAAGCTGCACGTAAGGAATGAAGCTTATCAGTCCGATGAACACTCCGAGCCCAACCGGCATGGGAAAGTCGATTATTATGAATCCTATCGAAAACATCACGCAGTTCGAAAGCGCGACCAACGCCTGCCCTCTGAAATATCCGCTCATTCCTCGGTCGATGTCGCCGACAACCTTCTTTGCTATCTCGCGGTGGTTTTTCGGAACGAAACGAATCCAGCTTTTCTTGACGAGGTCGTAATCGTAGAGCAGAAACACGAGATAGAGCAATGCTATAAGAGATGAAAGCACGCTTATCACGATGTTTGCGGTAGAGAGCAGCACTGTCCACACCTTAGGCAGCGTATTCCTGAGCGCCGAAGCAATATCCTTTTCGTTCAGCACCCGTTCGAGCCTTATCTTATCCGAATTTTCCTGCAGAAAGCGCTGTATTCCGCGCGGCAGGCTGTCGGCGTTCAGACTTCCGGCAAGATAAGCCGTAGCCACATTCTTAAGATGCACAAGCTCGTCTACAACTGCCGGCACAGCCATGCAGAGAAGAAATCCTATTATTCCGAACACCAGCCCGAGCGTAACGAAAATGCTGAGCAGACGGAAACGCAGATGACACTTATACTGAAAAAAGCTAACCACCGGATACAAAATATAAGCCAGGGCCCATGCCACGAAAAAAGGGATAAGCACAGCGCTCAGATAGTCTATGGCAAAGCAAAGCGCCACTATCGAAAGAACTAATATCAAGCCTCTGATGAAGCGGTCGAAGTTTATTTCCTTACTGAACATAACGGCCAAAGTATTTACGGCAAAAATAACATTAGTTTTTTAAAGCTGCGCCCGACAGCATGTTTTGTTTGCATTCAAGCAAAACATGCCGTTGAAATCACGCTTTATTGCATACAATTTTATTGTAACAGAAAAAACGGAATGATTTGCAGAAAAATCGATACCGTGTACCGGAAATCTGAGACGATTCCGGTTTTACAGTCCGGTCTATCGCGACAGATATAAATGTACGCGCCACGCGCACAGCCAAAACAGACAAAAACGGACACTCTCCAAGCAATTGATAATCAGCGGGTGCGCACACAGCAAAAATTATCTCTGAGATATTTTAAAATATGTCTGAGATAATTTGAAATATCTCAGACATATTTTCAATTTGCTGCGGGAGATTTTTTACGTGTAAGAAAAAAATATATTTTTCGAAAAATAATTTTCCGTACTCCCGCCGAACATCTGCCGCCAAGAAAGCGGAGCGTCTGCGTATCCGGCTGAATACGATAAATTTGTTCGGAACAACATTGTCTTGAATGTTTTAATGTATATCTTTGCAGTATGGGAGTGCTGTATATAGTGCCCACGCCTGTGGGAAATCTGGAAGACATCACCGCGCGTGCTCTCAGGGTGCTGCGCGAAGCCGACCTCATACTTGCCGAAGATACGCGCACCTCGGGAATACTGCTCAAACACTTCGGCATAAGCAACAAGCTGTGCGCCCACCACAAATTCAACGAGCACCAGACGGCAGCAGCCTTCGCCTCGCGCATGGCCGGCGGAGAAAACATGGCTCTGATAAGCGATGCTGGCACTCCGGCAATAAGCGACCCTGGTTTCATGCTCGTACGCGAGTGCGCCCGACGCGGAGTAACGGTTGAATGCCTGCCGGGAGCCACGGCATTCGTCCCCGCTATCGTCAACTCGGGAATACCCTGCGAACGTTTCGCATTCGAAGGCTTCCTGCCGGCAAAAAAAGGCCGCGCAACACACCTTGCGGCCCTGGCCGGCGAAGAGCGCACAATGGTATTCTACGAATCTCCCTACCGCATGATAAAGACGCTGGAGCAATTCGCCCAGACATTCGGCGGCGAACGCAACGCCTCGGTATCGCGCGAAATCTCAAAGCTGCACGAAGAGACCGTAAGAGGAACTATCGACGAAATACTCGCCCATTTCAAAGAAAACGAACCGCGAGGCGAATTTGTCATCGTGGTCGAAGGCCTCAGCAAAAAACGAAAAAACAAAGAACCATAATTATATATTCTTATGAAAAAGATAATTATCGCATTAATGGCAGCAGGAATCATCACATCCTGCAACGACAAGGCCAACACCAAACAGGCCGTGTCGGACAACACGGTAGACTCACTCATAGGAGTAATAAGCCAGAAAGACAATGAGCTCAACGACATAATGAGCACATTCAACGAAATCCAAGACGGTTTCCGTCAGATAAACGAAGCCGAAGGGCGCGTGAACATGGAACGCGGCAATAACGAGAAAGCGGCAAAGGACGACATTCTCGAAAGCATCACTTTCATACGCCGCACTATGGAAGCCAACAAAGAACGTATAGCCAAACTGAAACAGCAACTCAAAACAAGTTCTTTCAACGCCGATAAATTACAGGGAACTATCGACAATCTAAGTTCGGAACTCGAAAAGAGAGCGGAGCAAATAGCCAAACTGCAAAAAGAGCTCGAAGCACGCGACATACATATAGCCGAGCAAGACAAGCAGATAACCGACCTCAACACCGACGTCAACACCCTGGCCAGCGAAAACGAAACGAAAGCACGCACCGTGGAACGCCAGGATAAGCAGCTTAACACCGCATGGTACGTATTCGGCACAAAAAAGGAACTGAAAGAACAGCGCATACTCATGAGCGGCGACGTTCTTAAAAGCGGAAACTTCAACAAAGACTACTTCACGAAAATCGACATACGGGTAGACAAGGTTATAAAGCTGTACTCAAAAAGCGCAAAACTACTTACCTCCCACCCCGCAGGTTCATACGCCCTCGAAAAAGACTCGCAAGGAATGTATTCGCTGCGGATAACCGATCCGAACACATTCTGGAGCGTAAGCAAATACCTTGTAGTAGTAGTAAAATAAAGCAAAACCCGCGACAAAAAACACCCGAGCAGCAGAAAGCTAAGACAAAAAATTATCCTGAGCTGCATTTACGGCCTGCAATGCCGGTAAATACCACGAACAAAGGAGCGGGAACATTCCCGCCCTTGTTCAGATAAAGGCATACCGACAAACAAAGCTGCAAACAAAAGATAAAGACCATACATGAGCGACATTATAATTATTGCCATACTTCTATTATTCAATGCATTCTTCTCCCTATCCGAAGTAGCACTCATATCGGCACGTAAAAGCCAGATGAACACGCAGGCCAAAAAGGGAAGCCGCTCTGCCGCAGCCGCATTAAAACTAATGAACGACCCCGACTGTTTCCTGTCGACCGCACAGGTGGGAATAACCATTGTAGCCATTCTTACAGGTATTTTCTCGGGAAACAAATTCGCCGGAATTTTCACAGAAAAACTCATTAGCCTCGGACTTGCAGAAGAATACGCATTCATAACCGCACAAACAATAATCGTGGCCGTTGTGACATATTTGTCCTGCGAGCTGGGAGAGCTCCTGCCCAAACGCATAGGGCTCGACTGCGCCGAATCGATGGCAAAGTTGACCGCACCGCTCATGCTGTTCTTCTCAAAGCTCGCAATGCCGCTCGTATGGCTGCTGTCAAAGAACACCGAAATCATAATGAGCTTCCTACAACTTAAAAAAGAAGAAAGAAGCGTTACCGAAGAAGAAATAAAATCCATAATACAGGAAGGCACCGACGCAGGCGAAGTGCAGGAAGTGGAACAAGACATCATGGAACGCGCGCTGGCCCTGGGAGACCAGACAGTGGAGCAGCTTATGACACACCGCGGCGACATAGTGTTTCTCAACGTAAACATGAGCGCCGAAGAAATAGAAAAAATCATAACGGAAGATACATATGCGGCCTATCCCGTGACAGACGACGACCCCGACGAAGTAATCGGAATAGTAACCGTGAAAGACATGATACCCCACATCTGGAAGAAAAGTTTCTCTTTGCGGCATATTCTCCAGAAACCATTGTACTTTCCTGAAAACATGACTGTCTACAAAGCACTTGAGGGACTGAAAAGAAACAAATTCAACCGCGCACTGGTAGTTGACGAATTCGGGAGCGTAAGAGGTATCATCGTCCTGCGCGACATCATGGAAGGACTTGTAGGACAAATACCCGACAGCAACGAAGCGCCCGATATATTCGAAAATGCCGACCACAGCTCCTGGACAGTAAGCGGACAATGCCTGTTTTACGACTTTCTCGCCTTTTTCGACGAAGAAAGCCTATACACAACCGACTATAATACAATTGGAGGACTGATACTCGATTTGCTAGAACGCATTCCCGCCGTAGGAGAGAAAGTGGAGTGGAATAATTTCATATTCAGAATCACCTCAATGGACGGAACACGAATAAACACAATACTCGTGCGCAAAAACTCAAAAGAAAACAACAATAACGACGACAAGTAAAAAAGACCGAACACCGGATAAACCCATAAAATAAAAAATGAAAATAAGCGAGATACTCAAAAGCAGCAAATCGACAGCCTTTTCATTCGAACTGTTGCCTCCATTAAAAGGAAACAGCCTTGAAAGCCTTACAATTACTATCGAAAAGCTTAGAGAATTCGACCCCAAATACATAAACATCACGACCCATAAAAGCGAAGTACGTTATCTCGACATCGGCAACGGCCTGTTCAAAGCCGAAAGTCTCAGACGCAGACCCGGAGCCGTAGCAGTAGCATCGGCCATTCAGCAACGATACGGAATACCTGTAGTACCGCATATTCTTTGCAGCGGGTTTACGAAAGAAGAAACGGAATACGTGTTGTTAGATCTTCAATTTCTCGGAATAACAAACCTCCTGCTGCTTCGCGGAGACAAAGCAAAAAATGAGAAATCCTACAAGGCAACCGAAGGAGGCAATGTCCATACTACCGACCTTGAAGAGCAAGTGAACCGCTACAACGAAGGTTTTTTCATAAACGGAGACCAAATCAAATTCGTCGGAGAAAAATTCGACTACGGAGTTGCATGTTATCCCGAAAAACATGAAGAATCGCCTAATCTGGAAACAGACCTCGCCTGGTTCAAACGAAAAGTGGAACTCGGCGCAGACTATGCTGTAACCCAGATGTTTCTCGACAACGAAAAGTACTATCGTTTTGTAGACAATGCACGCAAGGCCGGAATCGACATACCTATCATTCCGGGAATAAAACCACTTACCAAACTCTCGCAACTTACAGTTTTGCCAAAAACTTTCCATTGCGACATTCCCAAAGAACTTTCCACTGAAATGATGAAATGCAAAAACGATGAAGAAGTGCGCGAGCTTGGAGTGGAATGGTGTGTCGCACAATGCAAAGATCTGATTGCGCACGGGGTACCGAGCATTCATTTCTACGCACTGTCGGCGGCAGACAGTATACGGCGCGTAGCAAAAATAATCTATTAGTAAGAACATCCGGCTAAAGCAAACATACTAAAGCCTCCAAAGAGCATTCAAGACAGTATATTCCACAAACAGGTATGAAATTCAGTGAAGTAATCGGCCAGAAAGAAACTTGCAGGCACCTGTTAATGCAGGTGAAAGAGGAGCGCGTACCTCACGCCCAACTCTTGTGCGGCCCCGAAGGCTGCGGCAAATTTGCTATCGCCCTTGCTTACGCCACTTACCTATTGTGCGAGAATCCCACAAGCGACGACTGTTGCGAGAAGTGCGCTTCGTGCACAAAAATGAAAATACTCGAACACCCTGACTTCTATTTTATATACCCCACTATAAAGAAACTGACCTGCGACAGCCTTTTCAAAAAGTGGAAGGCCATGTTATCCGACTCGCCTTACTTCTCGCTCGACACATGGCTTTCGGTAATGGAAGCAAGCAACCAGCAGCCGGTAATTTATCAGCAAGAAAGCGACATCATACAGCAAAGACTACTGCTTCGTTCAAGCGAAGGCGGCCGAAAGGTCGTCATAATATGGTTGCCCGAGCGGATGAATTCCACTATGGCCAATAAAATGCTGAAGATACTTGAAGAGCCTCCCTCGGGCACAGTATTTCTGTTAGTAAGCGAAGAGCCGGAACAAATACTTCAAACCGTACTCAGTCGTACACAACGCATAGACATTCCTCCTATCGAACAAAACGACATGAAGCGCGCCTTGTGCGAACTCAACAGCCTCAACGAAGAAGACGCCACGCGAATAGCGCGTCTTACAAAAGGAAACTACGTGGAAGCTCTCAATACAATACGCATAAACCAGGATGCAAAATTATTCTTCGACGAATTCGTACTGCTCATGCGCATGGCATACGTGAGAAACGTAAAGGAACTTCTTGAATGGAGCGAACAGATTGCCTCCTGGGGAAGAGAAAAACAAAAGAATTTCCTCGACTACGCCCAACGAATGGTGCGGGAAAATTTCATCTACAACTTTCGACGCCCGGAACTAAACTACATGAACAGCGACGAAAGCAATTTCGCACTCAGATTCTCCAAATTCATAAACGAACGCAACGTAATAAGTATCGCCGAAGAATTGGGGTACGCACAGCGGGACATTACTCAAAATGCCAACGCGCGGCTCGTATTCTTCGACCTTGCACTGAAAACAATAATGCTGATACGCCTATGAAAAAGCGGCAATAATACCACCACTCCCTATCCGGCCGAAAGGCTTTCGGTCTATTTTAAAACCGGAACCTCTTTGCTGCCGCAAAGGACTAAAATATATAAAGACAACATGGATAACGAATTCCTCCCCTGCGGAAAGCTACGTGGTTTATGCGCCAAAAGTTGCGGCCGCCAGGACAACCAACTAAATACATACGATTATCTCGCCGACATTCCCTGCAATGCAACCAGCACAGACCTCGTAGAAGTGCAGTTCAAGAACACACGCAAAGCATATTTCCACAACAGCAACAACCTGCCGCTCGAAAAAGGCGACATAGTTGCCGTAGAAGCATCGCCGGGACACGATATCGGGACCGTTTCTCTGACCGGCCGGCTCGTCCCGCTGCAAATGCGCAAGGCCAATCTGAAACCTAACGCCGAAATACGCCGCATTTACCGCAAAGCACGCGCCGTAGACATGGAAAAGTATGAAGAAGCGAAAGCGCGCGAACACGCTACGATGATACGCTCAAGGCAAATAGCAACCGAGCTGGGATTACAGATGAAAATAGGCGACGTAGAATTTCAGGGCGACGGAAACAAAGCCATATTCTACTACATAGCCGACCAACGCGTAGACTTCCGACAGCTCATCAAGGTGCTGGCCGAAGAATTCCACGTGCGCATAGAGATGAAACAGATTGGCGCGCGCCAGGAAGCCGGAAGAATTGGAGGCATTGGGCCTTGCGGAAGAGAGATGTGCTGCGCCACATGGATGAAGAACTTTGCTTCGGTGTCCACAAACGCCGCAAGATTTCAGAACATCTCGCTAAATCCGCAAAAGCTCGCAGGCCAATGCGCCAAACTGAAATGTTGTCTTAATTACGAGGTAAACACATACGTAGAGGCAATGAAAAAAATGCCCGGCCGAGACATTCAGCTCGAAACAAAGGACGCCGTTTACTATCTTTTCAAGTCTGAACCGCTTTCAAAGGAAGTAACCTACTCGTCAGACAAGAACATTCCTGCCAACCTCGTAGTAATTTCAGCCGCCCGCGCATTTGAAATCATATCTATGAACCGTCGCGGTGAGAAGCCCGACAGTCTGAACGACGAAGCGGCAAATCCGAAACCCGTACATACGGATCTTGCCGAACAGGACAGCCTCACGCGCTTCGACAAGTCAAAACGTCACAAGAAAAAGCGTCACGACAACCGCCGCCCACGACAGCAACATGGAGGCGACAGAAAAAAAGAGCCAAGAAACGATAATGGCAAAAACAGTTAGACTTGCAATACTGCTTTCAGCAGCCTGCGTGCTATCCATATCGTGCGAGCGCGCAGCGATATTGCATGTTTACCGCCACACTCCCTCCGAAGGGTGGGAACAAAGCGACGTTCTGACATATAATGTAGACACAATCAGGCACACAGGCGATTACGCGTTCAACGTAGGGGTGCGCACAACCAACGCATACCCTTACAAAAAGCTTTGGGTGATTGTGGAAAAGCAACTCAGTAACCCGCTATTAAGCGAAGCCGACACTCTGGTATGCAACTTCGTAAACAGCGAAGAAGACCGCGACGGTTGGGGCACCAACACTTATCAATACATTTTCAGCCTCGGGAAAATACACCTTGAAGAAGGACAAACCGGAAAAATATCGATACGCCACATAATGCGCAGGGAAATTCTTCCGGGAGTTTCCGACATCGGGATAAAAATATCCCGTTGATTCTGCAATAATCACGAATTTTTTTTGCCTATGACAAAACTTTTCCTACTATTCCCGTTTTCGATTTTGGTTTTATTCTCCTGCAATAAAATCGAATACCACCCTTACGACGGCAGGGTGAACGGAAAAACGAACATCAACGCCAAAAACATTACAAAAATCGAGAAAGCCTGTGCCGGCCGCGACACAGTAACATTTGCCGTTATAAGCGACACACAAAGGTGGTATGACGAAACTAAGGCAATAGCCAAATCGATAAATTCCCGCACCGACGTGGACTTCACGCTTCACCTCGGCGACCTCACCGACTTCGGAGTGACCAAAGAGTTCGAGTGGATGCGCGAATGCCTCGAGAAGCTCAACAAACCTTACGTTTGCCTAATAGGCAACCACGATTGCCTCGGAACGGGCGAACACATATTCAAAAAAATATACGGCAAGATAAACTTCTCATTCACTGCCGGAAAAACTCATTTCGTGTGTCTGAACACAAACAGCCGCGAATACGATCACACCACAGCCGTTCCCGATTTCAATTTCATTGAACAGGAAAGGCTCAACTTCCCTGACGAAGCCGTCAACACAGTTGTAGCCATGCACGCCCGTCCCACATCGGAACAGTTCGACAACAACATCATAAAATTCTTTGAATACGAGTTGCTCCAGTTCCCGAATCTGCTTTTCTGCCTCAACGGGCACGACCACCACAACAATGTCGACGACCTGTTCGAAGACGGCAATCTGTATTACGGCGTTACCTGTGCCGGCAAGAAAAATTATTACGTGTTCACAGTTTATCCCGGAGGCTATGATTATGAAAAAGTGGACTGTTAGGCTTCTTGCCGCCATTATGCCGCTTGCATTCGGCAAGGCTTACGCGCTCGGTCTTCCTGTACGCGCTTTCTCACACGGTCAACCGGCCGAAACGGATAAGACGGCACCGGAATATCCCTGTATAAAACTCGTAACCGACACCGTTTCCCCTGACTTTGCAGCGCAGCCGGTCGATGAGAACAGCAGAAAGTATGAAATATCGTCAAGGCACTACAAGAAATTCTGGCACGCGCTCACTCCCAAACGGATAGTGATACAATATGCCGGCGGCATAGGTCTGCTTTCCACCGGCGTGGGCTGGATGTACGGAAAAAACAAGACATGGGAGACCGATTTCCTCGTAGGTTTTGTGCCGCCCTACTCCACCGGACGCGCAAAAGCCACGATCACGCTGAAAGAGACATACAACCCGTTCAACGTCAATCTTAGAAAAAACGTTTACTATCAGCCGCTTGCCTGCGGACTTTACTTAAACTCCATTATGGGGCATGAATTCTGGACAAACGAACCCTCGCGTTACCCCAAGAAATATTACGGCTTCTCAACCGCAATACGCACCGGAATATTCCTCGGCCAGCGGGTAAAGCTGAAAGTTCCGCCGTCGCAGAGGCATTGGTTCAAGGAGATAATGCTATATTACGAAGCAAATACCTGCGATCTCCACATTGTATCATGCGCAACGAACAAGCACATCTCACTTTGGGATATAGTAAACTTTTCATTCGGGTTCAAGTTCACCGTGTTTTAACGGATATCTACGTCCTTACATTCCGGTAACCGCAAAAAAATCCGGACGACCTCTCAAGAACCTGACATTTTTGTCAGGTGCCGCCACCTCCCGCCGACAAAGAAAAAAAGACTTCCCGCTTGTGAAAAAAATTATCTCAGACATATTTTGAATTATCTCTGAGATATTTTAAAATATGTCTGAGATAATTTTTCAGACGCCTTTTGCCTACATGAAAAAAACACCTGACAAAAATGTCAGGTGGCAAAAAAGATTTGATTTCCGCACCATATTCCGGATTATATCAGAAATCATTTTTTCGATATGCACAAAGTTCCGTAACAATTCACATATCGTCTTTTTCGACAACGCATAAAAAATGCAGACACCGCAACGGAGCCCGAACTCATAGCAAAAATCAGAAAAGAGGCGCAAGCAATCTCACGAAACTTTCGCAAACCTTACGCAAACGAGTGCGCCGGCCCCACACATCCTTATTTATCATCAGGCAATTCGCAGCATCGTTAACGAAGTTCGCACGCAGGCTCTTTGCACAACCCTCGTCGTAAATAAAAGCATTGACCTCGAAATTATCCTCAAAGCTGCGGAAATCGGTATTCGTGGAACCCACGGTCGAAAGCGCGTCGTCCGACACGAAATATTTGGCATGAAGAAAACCTTTTGTATAAGCGTATATCTTCACCCCCGCATTAAGCACATCATCGTAGTAGGAAGCGTTTGCCGCCTTGAGCAGAAACCGGTCTGGCTCCGAAGTAATCATAAGCCTGACGTCCACACCCGAGCTCGCCGCCATTTGCAGCGCGTTCAACACCTGCTCGGTAGGCATGAAATAAGGCGTTGCAAGATAAAAATACCTTTTGGCATTGTAAATGGCCCATATAAAACCGTTCATGATATTGGGCCACACCGACGCAGGCGAGGCCGACACAATCTGCACGATAGCCCGCCCGCTCACGTCTTCGGGCACAGGCGGGTAGTACTTTATACCCTCAATCTTCTCACCGTTGTTATAGAACCAGTCGGTTATGAACACCTGCTGCAGGCCATAAACCGAATTTCCGCACAGGCGCAGATGCATGTCGCGCCACCCTTTCCTTTCATATCCGTAAAGATAGCGCATGGCAATGTTCATACCTCCCACATAACCTACCACTCCGTCAATAACAACGATTTTGCGGTGATTGCGATAGTTGACCCTGCGCGCAAGGCGCGCGAAACGCACCGGCATGAAACCGCTCACTATAACTCCGGCAGCAGCCATTTCGTCATAAAAACGCTGCTTGACCGACCAACATCCCACGTCGTCGTACATAAAGCGCACCGTCACGCCGCGTTTCACCGCATCTATAAGACAATCGCGCAGCAAACGCCCAACGGCGTCGTTTTCGAAAATAAAATATTCAATGTGAATGAAGCTGCGCGCGCCGGCAATGTCGCGTATCAAGGCCGCCAGTTTGTCGAAACCCGAGGTGTAGAACGAAATATCATTATGCGCAAACGGCGGAGCGTATATCTGCTCGAGAAAAAAGTTGCTCAATTCGCGGTAACGCTCGGGAATATTCACCGTCTCCAAAGGCAAATAGCCGGAAAGCATTTTGCGGTTCATAAGGTCTATCTCCCTGCGCTGAAGCATACGTTCCTTCCTTATATCCTGCCCGAAAAAATAAAAGAACACAATACCTATCACCGGCAAGGCTATCAGCACAAGAACCCACGCCATAGTCTTTACCGGCTGCCGCTTTTCGAGAATTACGACAACTATCGTGCCCGCCACAACAAGAAAATAGAGAAGCACTACAACACGCAGAACCACGTAAGTAAGCATGTTTTATAAAGTCACAAGTTCACAAAAGTAAAAAATTTTCCTAAGTTGCGTAACCGCAAGCCATTTTTATGCACATTTCAAAGAATATCGGCCGGAAAAACACCATTCCGCGACAGCCTGAAAACGAAGCGGCAGAAATCCCGCGGCAGGAAAACCCGTTTTCCGCATTTCCTGAAATCCTGTCAGGGGAGTTCAGCATACTTGCAATAGATATCCGAAAAAACATCTCTGAGATATTTTAAATTATCTCAGACATATTTTAAAATACCTCAGAGATAATTTTTTCTTGGTGCGGGAAGATTTTTTTCTCAATATATATCGGAGTTTGAAAAGCCTCTCCAAATTGTAATATTCAAGAAGCGCCGCACAGGTTCAGCGTTACGGCAGCGGACTCGTACATGTGCCACAGCAATAAATGCGGAACGGAAAATAAAAAAGCGTTCTTCTATGAACAGTAAAGGCAAATACGACTTTTACCGCTGCGTATCTGTTTTATAAAAGGGAATGCTCTGTCTGCAAACACAAAACAAAAAAAGCGGGTGATTCACATCAGCCGCTTCTTAGAAAAAATACTAACTAATAACAAAATTTACTATGAAAGGATATCATAGAAAAAACGAGAGAATGAATGATTTATTTTATACGATAACTATTTTTTTTGTTTTTTTATCATTTTACACCTTTTCGGCAACCGTCAAAGATTGTCTGCGCAGACTATCTGCGTCCGCCGCCACCCCCTAACGGTCTCATACCTCCGCCGCCAGGGCCGCGATTTCCGCCGCGGAAATTACCACGTCCGTTGTCGTTGTTTTCATAACTGCGCTTGCCTCCGAAAATATTCAGACGGTAAAGAAACTTTACCATAAGATATGAATTTATACTGTTGTTCCACGTATCCGAACGCATTTGCGCATTGATAGTACGCGAAACATTGCTCTGCTTATGCAATATATCGTAAAGCTGTACCGAAAGCGTACCGGCATTTCCCTTGAAAAAGCTCTGCGAAAGCTGGGCGTTCCATATAAGTTCGTTCGTGTTCATGGAATTGTCGGAATAACCGCGGCGGGAATTCATGCGGATGTCGGTAGAAACCTGCATATTCCACGCAAAAGATATATTCGCGTTCGCACCGTAGTTGAAATTCCACGTATCCATGTTGGCGTTGCTCTGGAGTTTGTTGCGCGAATGCTGATAATTGAGCCCGCCGTTCACACCTACCTCGAGAAGTCCCGTGCGGTAGCTTATGCGCATGTTTTCTCCCAATCCCAGAGTTTTTGTGACGTTCTTGCGGCTCACCGTATCGTTTCCTGTGCTGACATATCCCACACTATTCGTATAGTTTATATTCGTAAATGTAGAAAGGTTCCAGCTCTTTTCTTTTCCGAACGCAGTGTTGAACATGAAGTCCGAGCCAATGTCCCAGTTTCCGTTTATGTTTTCCGGCCGCGTGGTGCGCACACCGGTTTTCTCGTCGTAGTGCATGGCGTTGCTTATGCTGTTCGACGTTTGGTTGAACCTTACATTTGCCATCCAGCCCTGCTGGCGGTCTACGATATAGTTATTGTAAAAAACACTGAAGTTATTGTTCCACGAAGGCTTCAGCCCCGGATTTCCCCGCGAGATGTACAACGGGTTCGAATCGTCCGTAACGTCGAGCAGGTCGGTCATCGACGGTTGCGAGGAGCTTCCTCTGTATCTCATGTCGAGCTGCGAAGTTTGCGAGATTTTGTATCGCAGACGAATGTTCGGCGAAACATTGAACACATCGCGTGTAACGATTGTGTCAAGCCTGTCTTTCTGATAGTCGAGGTTTGTGTGCTGCGGATTAAAGTCTACTCCCGCATGGAACTGCAAATTTTCTGTATTATATCTCACTCCGGCCGAAATGCGGTGGGTATAGTTCTTATATGTTGCGTACTGACTGTTGCGCATGTTGAGCGCATAACGCAGCGAGTCTGCCTCTGTAGGATAAGTTCCTATGGGTGGGGAATACATGTCTCGCCAGCCTTGCAGCGAGTCGAGCTGATAAAGCGAGCGGTCGTTGCTGCTGTAGGAATAGTCGTACTGATAACTGAGCTGGGCGTGCAGATTTTTGGTTATAGGTTCGCTGTAACTGAGCCTTCCTCCGTAGCTCCAGTTTTTCGACGGGCTTGTGGTATATTGGTTGGTAAACTGCTGTGAGGTTCCGTCGGTGCGCTGATAATAGTTTATCATACTTCGCGAGAAGCTGTTGTTTTCGCCGTCCGAGTAGTTTCCCCAAAGAGTAAAAGAAGCGTTCCGGCCTTTGTTGTTCAGCCTTCTCACGATCATACCCCAGCCGCCGGCGCTTGTGCTTTTGCTGTCGCCCATAGATATGCGGTGATTGTCATTAACTGCTATCTTTTTCAGAGCCGAGTTCGAGTCGTTGAAAATGGAATTCAGGGGATTTTTGATTCCGGCTATCGAGTAAGGGTCTTCGTTGAAGGTTGCCGAGTAACTTTCCGACCAGTTACTCGACTCTGAATAGGAAATATTCGGCTCGAACATGATGAAAGTGAGCGTGTCGGGGTTCCATTTCATTCGCAGCCCGCCGTTGAAATTAGTGCTGTGGCTGTAATTACTGCTCTTAGAGTTTGCAAACGACGACTCCGTGCCGCTGTTGAGGAAGGTTTCGCTGCTCGAGCGCGACTGCGAGTCGTTTCCGGAATGGCTCCAGCGGAAGTTTCCGCTTATGTCGAAGTATCCGGCTTCGCGTTCCTTTTTATCGGTGTTCCACCCTAAATTTATACCTGCGGTTTTCGAAGCTACGAGTCCGCTTCCCGCTCCGCGCCCCCAGCGGAAGCCACGGTCGCCAACGTTGTTCGCACTGCCGAATACCGTTTCGCGGTCTCTGTCGGTATAGCGATTTACAAACAGATTCGAAGAATATCTGTCTTTTGTGCCGATACCGAGATCGATATTGCTCACCCAGCTTTCCTTTAGCTTGCGTTTGAGAGTGAGGTCGAGCACTGTCTCCTCTTCACCGTCGTCTACGCCCGTTTGCTGGGCATAATCGCTCTTTTTGTCGTAGGCTTTCAGTTTGTCTATAAGTTCGGTGGGCAGATTCTTCATGGCAATCTTGGTGTCGCCGCGAAAGAAGTCCTTTCCGTTTATAAGTATCTGCGAAACTGATTTTCCGTTTATCTTTATCGACCCGTCGTCACTCACCTCGGCTCCGGGCAACTGCTCCACGAGAGATTCGAGCGTTGAGCCAACGGGTACACGGTAGGCCGCAGCGTTATACTGGAACGTATCGGCTTTCATCTCCACTTTTGCGGCTTTCTCGGTCACGACGGCCCCTTTCAGAGCCACCGTATTTGTGTGCAAGGACAAAGTTCCGAGCGCGGCATTAGGATTTCCTTTCGACAGTGACACATTGCGGAACAATGTCTTGTATCCCACGAACGACACCTTGATTATATAATTTCCAGCTTTCGAGGTTTTGATTGTAAAAGTACCCGTTTTCGACGAACCCATACCTCCTACATAAGTGGAGTCCTGTTTCAGCAGTTGAACCGTTGCAAGTTCTATTGCGTTACCGCTTTCGTTGTCGGCCACCTTTCCTGTTATGGTATACTGCGCCTGCATTGCCGTAGCAAAAACGAAAACCGAAAAAATTAAAAAAGACAATCTCTTCATGAGGATTTCTTATTTTGAACCTATATTATGATATTATTAAAACGGATAAATTTTTCCGCCAAACTTACACTCTTTTGATTCCAAATAATATCAAAAGTTTAATCAATTAAGAAAAAAACTTTACTTATATACGATTTTTCAAACTGCACAAATCAAACAGGCGTATTGTTAAGAAAAAAATGTAAAAATCTTTAGCACGGAAAAGAGAACATCGTTTTTCCGCGAAACACGCCACGTCTTGCAGCAGAAGTTTGCAGACAAATACGGTCAGCCAGCAAGCACTTGAAAATCAGCACATGTATATATAGCAAAAAATATGTCCGAGATATTTCAAATTATCTCAGACATATTTTCGATTATCTCCCTTGTATTTTCAATTTCCTGCGGGAACTTTTTTACCATGTAAAAAAATATTTTTTTTCACGGGAGAGCGATTTTATATAAAACCTTTCACATTCCATTTTCTGCCGCAGCCGGTTTTTGCCGTCGTAAACCATCGGGCCCGTATTACGCAATATATTATAATATGTGTGAGATGATTTTCCCGACATTTCAGACGGCCGAAAATAACCGCACAACTCCGTTGCCGTTTTGAGTAAAACGAGTAACTTTGTAAAACAATCGCGAAAGCATATCAGTTATCCACGTTATGAAAGACTTCGTACACCTTCACGTTCACACCCAGTATTCCATTCTCGACGGCCAGGCAAGCATTCCGCGGCTCGTAGACAAAGCCATAAAAAACGGTATGCGCGGCATGGCCGTAACCGATCACGGAAACATGATGGGAATAAAGGAGTTTTTCAACTACGTGAACAAAATAAAAGGCAAAGCCAAAGACAAGCTCGCAGAATGTGAGGATAAACTCGCAGACGCCTCCGGCAGTGAACGCGAAGAGCTCGAAAATGACATCCGCAAGCAGAAAGCCGTGCTTGCCTTCAAACCGATATTCGGCTGCGAGATGTACGTGGCGCGCAACTCCAAGTACGACATGAAAGGCAAGGAAAACATGAGCGGATACCACCTCGTTGTCCTCGCAAAAAACGCCACAGGATACCACAATCTGGTAAAACTCGTGTCACGAGCATGGACCGACGGCTTTTACATGCGTCCGCGAACCGACCGCGCAGACCTCGAAAAGTATCACGAGGGTCTCATTGTCTGCTCCGCCTGTCTGGCAGGCGAAGTGCCGCGCAAGATACGCGCGGGACGCCTGACCGATGCCGAAGAAGCCGCACTGTGGTACAAGAACCTTTTCGGCGAAGACTATTACCTTGAACTGCAACGCCACAAAGTAACCGATCCCGAGATATTCGCCAACCGCGAAGCCTATCCCGCGCAGCAGGAAGTGAACGAACAGCTCGTGAAACTCTCGGAAAAACTCGGAATAAAGCTCGTCTGCACCAACGACGTGCACTTTGTCGACGCAGAAAACGCAGAGGCGCACGACCGGCTGATATGCCTTTCCACCGGCAAAGACCTCGACGACCGCGACCGCCTTGTCTACACCAAACAGGAATGGTTCAAAACACGCGAGGAAATGAACGCGCTGTTCGATGACTATCCCCAAGCCGTGGAAAATACATGCGAAGTGTGCGACAAGGTGGAGACATACACAATCGACCACGCGCCGATAATGCCTAACTTCGAAATTCCCGCCGACTTCGGAACCGAAGAGGAATATCGCCGGAAATACTCCGAAGAAGACCTGTTCAACGAGTTTACCCGCGATGAAAACGGCAACATAGTGTGCGACGAGGCCGCAGCTAAGAAGAAAATAGAAAAACTCGGCGGATACGACAAGCTTTACCGCATAAAACTCGAAGCCGACTACTTAGGCAAGCTCACATATGAACGGGCAAAAATCTGTTACGGCGACCCGCTGCCCGACGATGTGGCAGAACGCCTGCGTTTCGAACTGCACATTATGAAAACAATGGGCTTTCCCGGATACTTTCTCATAGTGCAGGACTACATAAACGCCGCGCGCACAGAACTCGGCGTATGGGTGGGCCCCGGACGTGGCTCCGCGGCAGGCTCTGCTGTGGCATACTGCCTCGGAATAACCCAGATAGACCCGATAAAATACGACCTGCTGTTTGAAAGATTCCTTAACCCCGACCGAATAAGCCTTCCCGATATCGACGTCGACTTCGACGACGACGGACGCGGCGAGGTGCTCAACTGGGTAACCAGGAAATACGGATTCGAAAAGGTGGCACATATAATAACATACGGCACAATGGCCACGAAACTCGCAATAAAGGACGTGGCGCGCGTGCAGAAACTTCCGCTCGAAACGAGCAACCGGCTCTGCAAGCTCATACCCGACAAACTTCCCGAAGGCCCTGACGGAAAGTCGCCGAAAATGAATATTCCGAACGCCGTGGCAGCCATTCCGGAACTGCGCGAAGCCGCTGCATCGAGCGACCCGCAGCTTTCCGACACGCTGAAATACGCGAAAATGCTCGAAGGAAACGTAAGAAACACCGGCGTACACGCCTGCGGCATTATAATCTGCCGCGACGCTATCTCCGACTGGGTTCCCGTGAGCACGGCCGAAGACAAAGCCACAGGCGAAAAACTTATCTGCACGCAATACGAAGGTTCCGTGATTGAAGAAACGGGACTTATAAAGATGGACTTCCTCGGGCTCAAGACGCTGTCGATACTGAAGGAAGCCGTAGAAAACGTAAGCCTGAGCAAAGGAATAAAAATAGACATAGACAAGATTCCTATCGACGACCCCGTTACATTCAAACTCTATCAGGACGGAAAGACCGTCGGAACATTCCAGTTTGAAAGCGCCGGAATGCAGAAATACCTGCGCGAACTGAAACCCACCACCTTCGAAGACCTCATAGCCATGAATGCCCTTTACCGTCCAGGGCCCATGAGCTACATTCCCCAGTTCATCGCCCGCAAGCAAGGAAAAGAGCCTATACAATACGACATTCCTTGCATGGAAAAGTACCTGAAAGACACCTACGGCATTACGGTTTATCAGGAACAGGTCATGCTTCTTTCCCGCCAGCTCGCGAATTTCACGCGCGGCGAGAGCGACACGTTGCGAAAGGCTATGGGAAAAAAGCAAATCGAGAAACTGAACCACCTTTACCCGAAATTCATTGCCGGCGGGCAGAAAAACGGATACGACAAGAACGTGCTCGAAAAGATATGGAACGACTGGCGGGCTTTCGCCTCATACGCTTTCAACAAGAGCCACGCTACTTGCTATTCGTGGGTAGCTTACCAGACGGCGTACCTCAAGGCAAATTATCCGCCCGAGTACATGGCGGCGGTAATGAGCCGAAGTTTATCCGACATAACCGAGTTGACAAAACTCATGGACGAGTGCAAGGCTATGGGAATACAGACGCTCTCGCCCGACGTGAACGAGAGTAACCTGAAGTTCGGTGTGAACGCACAGGGGAACATCCGCTTCGGGCTCGCCGCCATAAAAGGAATGGGATTCTCCGCTGCACAGAACATCATAGAGGAGCGCCGCGCGAACGGGCCGTTCAAGACGGTTTTCGACTTCGTGGAAAGAATAAACGTAAACGCCTGCAACCGCAAGAGCTTCGAATGCCTCGCCATGAGCGGCGCGCTCGACTGTTTCGGCCTGCCTCGCGAAAGTTACATGGCAACCGGAGCGAACGGCGAGACGTTCATGGACGTGCTGCTAAAGTACGGCTGGCGTTACCAGCAGGACAAGGCAGATTCGCAGAACTCCCTTTTCGGCGACATGGGAAGCATTGAGATTCCCACCCCCGAAGTGCCGACGGAATACGAGAAGTGGAGCGACCTGACAAAGCTCGAAAAAGAGCGCGAACTGGTAGGAATCTATCTCTCCGCCCACCCGCTCGACGCTTACGGTATTGTGCTTGAAAACCTTTGCAACGTACACTTCGGCGAGCTCGACGATTTGTCGGCGCTCGCAGGCAGAGACATTGCCTTAGGCGGAATAGTAACCTCCATTCGCGAGGGAATGGGCAAAAGCGGCAAGCCTTACGGAATAGTGCGCTTCGAAGATTTCGAATCGTCGGGCGAAATCCCGTTCTGGGGCAACAACTGGGCGCGCTGGAGCAACTTTCTGAAAAAGGGATACACCGTATTCATAACCGCAAGCGTACAGCCGCGCCGCTACAACGAAAACATGTTCGACATAAACATAAAGAACATAGAATTCCTGGCCGATGTAAAGACCAAAGACATAGAAAATTTCACGATAAACGCTTTCATCGACCGTTTGGACGACGTCGCGGTGAACGACCTCATAGCTCTCATCGACAGGAACAAGGGAAACACAAACCTCTACCTTAATTTCATCGACCTGAAGACGCGCATGAAAGTCAAGGTGCGTTCCCGCGCCAAACGTATAAACGTGGAGCGCTCGCTGCTCGAATTCCTTAAGAAGAGCGACGCTTTCGAGTATAAAATTAATTAGTACATTTGCACCCAGAGGGGCATATCTCAAAAGCCCGAAACCAAAACAACAAACATAGAAAGGAACTAATTATGGAAACGATTGTAACAAACGACAACTTCGAAGCCCTGATAGGCGGCGACAAACCTATGTTGCTTGACTTCTACGCTGACTGGTGCGGCCCTTGCCGGCAGATTATGCCCTACATCGCGAGCCTTGCCGAGGAATACTCCGACCGCGCTGTGATAGCCCGCTGCAACGTCGACGACTGCCCCGAAATAGCAGCCCGTTACGGAGTGCGCAACATTCCTACGGTGTTGTTCATAAAAGACGGCGATGTAAAAAACAAAATGGTGGGAGCTGCCACCAAAGCGCAGTTCGAAGAAGCTCTCAAAGCTATTCTCTGACAAATCAGAAAGCCTTAATCAATCGGCAGGAATGTTATTCCTGCCGATTGATTTTTTATTCTGCTCCGCATAAGTCTGAAGAAAAAGGCCTGTAGCATAAAAAACATTCCGTTGGCAAACAAAACGGGAACGGTTCACGATAACGAATCACCCGCCTCATGCCTCACGAAAAACTTCCCGCACCAAAATAAAATTATCTCTGAGGTATTTTAAAATATGTCTGAGATAATTTAAAATATCTCAGACATATTTTTTCGCACAACGCAGCGCAGCTTTTTCCGCTACACTTAAAAAAATCAGTTTGCAGGCTTTTTCAGAATATAAAACGCCGAAGTGGTGAAAAAGTCGCGGACGTAGGGAATTGCCCCGAGCCATTTCCACAACAGTCGCGGACGCAAACCGAACTTAGCCTTGTAATGCGGATTGATAAACCAGAATCTACGGTCGGCCACGGCAAATCCCGCCCGTTTTGCCAGACGTTCGAAATATTCCACGGTAGTGCGCGTTTCGTGAATGCTCATAAGTTCCTCGACATCCTTTTCCTTTACTCCGCAACACTCCAGAATCACGCGATACAGCGGCAACGGCAGCAAATGCAGCCAGGGAGCATGAGAGCAGAAACGGCTGCGGCATATCTGCTGGTGACCGCCGAACGGCATATACCACGCAGGGAAACCGAAAAACGCTATTCCGCCAGGACGCAAAAAGCGCATTGCCGCCGCAAAGAAAGCTTTCTTGTCGGGAATGTGCTCTATAACGTCGTGAGCCAGTATTATGTCGAACTTCCCGTCGAACTCGCTGCCGCATTCGAGTATGTTGCGGCAGACGAAAGTGCCTTTCACCCCGTCTTGCGCGAAAAAAGTCTGCGCCTGCGTAACCCTGTCCTCCACGATGTCCACGCCGGTGACATCGCAGCCCCTTTCGGCAAACGGCTCAAGGTTGCCGCCCTCGCCGCAGCCTATTTCGAGAATACGGGTAGAGGGCGTGAGCGTTGTCATCGCTTCAAGATACGGAACATACCAGGCTTCGCTTGTAGTGGCAAGTTCGTTGAAATAGCTTCGTCGGTCGAGGTGACGGTTTTGCATGACAAAAAGTATTAATAAGCTTATTACGTGAGCACAAAATTATACATTTCGTCTGAATTTGCTAATTTTGCTCCGAACAATTTTAACGCAACGCGCGCATGTGTGCGTCCCGTATCACCGAATGCAGAAGATTCTCATAAACCCCGACTACGAAAACCTGCGCTCCTTTGCCGAAAACATAGAACACACGTTCAACACCGGCCGGCTGTTGCAGAAAGGAAACCGCAACACCCTCAGGATATTCACGGAAAACGGCACGGAGCTGGTGGTAAAGCAGTTCGGCCGCCCCAACATTCTCAACCGCATTGTATATTCCTTCATACGCAAGCCCAAAGGCCTGCGCGCATACGAATACGCGTTCAGAGTAAACCGCGCCGGCTTCGAGACCCCTGCCGCCGTGGCCTACGTGGAGCGCCGCCGCTTCGGAATAATCGGCACCAGCTATTTCATAAGTCTGCGCTGCCCCTACGGACGACGCTTCTACGAATTCGGCGACGCCGACCCCGACAGCTGCCGCGACATAGTGCAGGCTTTCGCACAATACGCCGCCGAGCTGCACGAAGCCGGCATACTTCACTGCGACTTCTCCCCCGGGAACATACTGTTCGACAACATTGAAGGGCAATACCGCTTTTCGATTGTCGACATAAACCGAATGCGGTTCGGGAAAGTAAGCGTGGAAAAAGGCTGCCGCAACTTCGCACGCCTCTGGGGGCAGATAGGATTCTTCAGAATACTGGCCGAAGAATACGCCGAGGCCCGAAACGCCGATGCAGGGCAATGTTTCGAACTCATACGCGAGGCGAGAGCTGCTTTCTGGAAACGATTTTCAAAGCGCCACCGCGTAAAATACCGCTTGGAGCTGTAAAACCACTGGACATATATTTTATTTTTTGCCGCCTCTCGAAAAAAAATATTTTTTTCTTACACGGTAAAAAACTTCCCGCAGCAAATTGAAAATACAAGGGAGATAATTCAAAAT
>OHBJ01000671.1_pt1 | contig 22716 bp, 17 predicted proteins | sample 1577241 | NCBI WGS metagenome assembly OHBJ01 (sample SAMEA3541594, study PRJEB24748) | human gut metagenome | biome: human gut; feature: human-associated habitat; material: faeces | place: China | collected 2012 | reverse complement strand
GGTGCTTAAGCCGTAAGGCGGGAATTGTGCGGTGTTGCCATAAGGTAAAAAAAAGGGAAGCCGCGCGGCCTCCCTTTTGGAATGGACGAATAAAATCAGATACGCTTGAGCATAACCAGGCCCGCGGAACAAACCAGAATCAACCCCAGCACAGCAGCCAGGTAAGGCACCGGAAAATCCCCGGTAGCGGGGGTATCCACCTCTTCGGCCTCACTTTCCGCAGGAGCTTCGGTTGCTTCCGTAGTGGGGGCTGCGGTCTGTGCATTGTTCACGGTATCAGCGTCAGCCACGGTGCTGTTTACGGTAATAGGTTCGCTGCGAATATTGCGGGATGAGGATGCCGTGGGTGCGGCAGTTGCGATCGAATCAGCGGAGACGGCCGCATGGCTGCCGCAGGCAACACAGAACAACAGCAGCGCAGCAACGATCACCGCACACAAAAAACGCTTCAACGGCGCAAACCCTCCCTTTTGCATAAAATAATATATCCAATGGGCACAAAAACCATACATACATGCAAAACCGCCGGCAACAGTATCCCTGCGCCAGCATGCTATATAACATCTACATGTTACCACGTTTTACGCCAATGGTCAATATGAAGCGGTTAAAAAGCAGATGGTTCAGACAAAACAAAGTAAAAAACAGCGCAGAAATGCTGAAAATGTATGGCGGAAGCAGTAATTTGCACCGTCGAACCCCCAGAACCCGCCATTTGAAAAACACCGGCGCAGTGTGGCTTTCCTGAAAGGAAAAACAGAGCCGCAACGCTAAAATCTACTTGACAGCGACAGGAAAAAACGATAAAATATTAAAGCTAGTGCGGCTCCCACCGGGCCGCACGACTTTTTAATTGCTAAGGAGATATTGACAATGGCCAAAGAAGTTGTTGTTACCCATGAGGGTTATAAAAAGCTGGAAGAAGAACTGGACACCCTGAAAACTGTCAAGCGTTCCGAAATTGCTGAAAAGATCAAGGTTGCCCGTGGTTACGGTGACCTTTCTGAGAACGCGGAATACGATGCCGCCAAGGAAGAGCAGGCTGTGGTTGAAGCCCGCATTGCTGACCTGGAAGCTACCCTGAAGGTTGCCCGCATCATGGACGACAGTGACCTGAGCCTGGATACCGTTTCTATCGGTATGCATGTGCGCATCCTGGCAGAAGGCGATGAGCCGGACGAAGCTGAAGAGTATGATATCACCGGTTCTACCGAAGCCGACATCGACCAGGGCCGCATCAGCGATGAAAGTCCGGTCGGCGCTGCCCTCATCGGCCACAAGGCTGGCGATAAGGTTGACGTTACCCTGCCCAACGGCAATATTTTGGAATACACCATTCTGGGTGTCAGCCGCAGCCGCTGATCACCCCCGGATATAAAAACAGGAAAGGAACCTGCGCCATGGAACAGAACAAGCAGTCCGCCCCCCAGAACGCCGCATCGGAAGCGGCAGTACGGCGTCAGAAGCTGGCCGACCTCAAGGCCGCCGGCCACGACCCGTTTACCATCACCAAATGCAAGCAGGATGCTTTCTCTGCTGATTTGAAAGAAGAATATAAAGATTTGCCCGCTGAGGAAGATACCGGCCGTATGGTCAGCCTGGCTGGCCGTATGATGTCCAAGCGCGTTATGGGCAAGGCCAGCTTTGCCCATCTGCGCGATGCGAAAGGTGATATCCAAATCTTCGTCAAGCGTGATCTGCTGGGCGATGAAGCATACGCCGCATTCAAAAAGATGGATGTGGGCGATATCATTGCCTGCACCGGCGAAGTGTTCCGCACCAAAATGGGCGAACTGAGCGTGCGCGTGCATGAGCTGACCTTGGTTTCCAAGAGTCTGTTGCCTCTGCCCGAAAAGTTCCATGGCCTGACTGACCGTGAAGCCCGCTACCGCCAGCGCTATGTTGACCTGATCGTCAACCCCGAAGTCAAGGATACTTTTGTCAAGCGCAGCCAGATCCTGAAAGAGATCCGCGCTTACCTGGACGAAAAGGGCTTTTTGGAGGTCGATACCCCCATCCTGACCCCGTTTGAAATCGGCGCTTCTGCCCGTCCTTTCTATACCCATCACAATACGCTGGATATGGATATGGTGCTGCGCATCGAGACAGAGCTTTACCTCAAGCGCCTGATCGTGGGTGGCATGGACCGTGTATATGAGGTTGGCCGTATCTTCCGCAACGAGGGTATGGACCCCAAGCATAACCCCGAATTCACCACCATTGAGCTGTATCAGGCGTTCACTGATTTCCACGGCATGATGGATCTGGTGGAAGAGCTCTACAAACGCCTGGCTCTCAAGGTCTGCGGCAGCATGGAGATCACCTACCAGGGCAAGCAGATCGACTTGGGCCACTGGGAGCGCCTGACCATGGTGGAGGCCGTCAAGAAGTATTCCGGTGTTGATTTCAATGACTGGAAAACCGATGAGGATGCCATCACCGCTGCTAAGGAGCACCATGTGGAGCTGCCCGAAGTTCCGACCAAGGGTGCGATCCTGGCAGAGTTCTTTGATGCATTTGTTGAAGATAAGCTCATCCAGCCTACTTTTATCTATGATTATCCTGTCGAAATCAGCCCGCTGGCCAAGCGCAAGCCCGATGACCCGGCGTTTACTGAGCGGTTTGAGTATTTCATTGACTGCACCGAGTATGGCAACGCATTCAGCGAGTTGAATGACCCCATCGACCAGAAAGCACGTTTTGAGCGCCAGGTTGCTGAGCGCAAGGCCATCGAGCCCAACTGCAAAGCCCAGGTTGATTACGACTATGTTACCGCTTTGGAATACGGTCTGCCCCCCACGGGCGGCCTCGGCTTCGGCGTTGACCGTCTCGTCATGCTCCTGACCGACAGCGCCTCCATCCGCGATGTTCTGCTGTTCCCGACAATGAAGACCCTGGAACCAAAGCGGGCTGAAAACAAAGCCGAAAAAGCAGCGGTAAATGGTTCTGCAGAGGCTGCAACCGTGTCCGCGCCAAGCGTACAGATTGATCTTTCCAAGGTGAAAATCGAGCCTTTGTTTGCAGATGATGTAGACTTTGAGACATTCAGCAAGTCTGATTTCAGAGTGGTTAAGATCGAAGCCTGTGAGGCAGTGCCGAAGTCCAAGAAGCTCCTGAAATTCACACTGAATGACGGAACAGACCGGAAACGCACCATTTTAAGCGGTATTCACGAGTATTACGAGCCGGAAGAGCTGGTTGGTAAGACCTGTGTGGCAATCACAAACCTGCCGCCGAGAAAGATGATGGGTATTGATTCCGAGGGTATGCTGATTTCCGCAGTGTACGAGTATGACGGACGGGAAGGCTTAAATCTTTTGATGCTGGATGACAGTATTCCGGCAGGAGCAAAGCTGTACTAAAGAGGTCATTTACTACAAAAAATCGCGTTACTACAACTTTTCTACAACTTTTGCGCGAGACCCTACGAAACCGGATGAAGCAATATGAAAGGCGGATCTGCTTATAAAATGCAGATTCGCCTTTCTTTTTACATCAGCTTCATGTTCACACTAATGTTTTTTGCCTTCTCCTGCATATTCTCTTGTGTGATATGGGTGTAGATGTCCATTGTAGTAGAGAAATCGGCATGCCCCATGACTTGCTGAATGAATTTAACATCGTTGGTGCTTTCGCAGAGCCGGGTACAGAAGGTGTGCCGCAAGTTGTGAACACTAAAATGAGGGAGCAGATCCGGTTCACGGTCTTCCAGTTCAGCCTGATCCATTTCCTCCATGTTGTAAGTTACGCTGATTCTCTCAATCGCCCGATTGATATTGTGGGCGCTCATGAATGAGCCGGTTCGGTTGCGGAAAACAAAACCGTGAACTCCTCCTAACACCAGTTGATCGTCTGGATACAATGCGTCGATGGTTTCAATCTGGAGGCGAAGCTGCTCGGCCACCTCTGGATAGAGGATAGGGATAATTCGTGTACCGCTCTCAGTTTTGGGAGTGGTAATGTGAAATCCGGCTTTTCCGTCAATGACCCGGTAGATTAAGTTGTGGTTGACCGAGATTGTGTTTTCGCTCAAGTTAATATCGCTTTTGGTAATGCCGGTACATTCTGCTACACGCATTCCTGTTCCAAGGAGCACAGTCATGATGGGGAGCCAATGGCTGTATGTAGGGGACTTGGCAATAAAACGCAGGAAATTCTGCTGTTGCGTTTTAGTGAGTGCGATCCGCCGTTTAGGCTTTGGAGCGCTGCCGTCCGTCTTGAGCTTGCGGTAAATGCCCTTGCTGGGATTTTTGCGGATGTAATCGTCGTCCACGGCCATTTCAAGCGTAGGGTGAACAATGGTGTTGATGCTCTCCAGTGAGTTGATAGCAAAACCGTGTTTCAGCAGTTTGGTATAAAACGCGAGAATATCACTTCTGTGGATTTGTGGCAGAGGCATGTTAGCGAAAGGCTCTTCTTTCACATAGAAGTCCCACAGGTAAAGATAATTTGCTCTGGTGGAGGGCTTCAGTTTGATGTTGTTATTCATGTAGACCTTGAACATATCATTCAGGGTAAGCTTCATGGCTTCCTGAGTACGGATGCCATCATCCTTATCTTTGTTGATCTGCTTTTCTTTGACACGAAGACTTGCGAGATCGGAGTCGTAAAGATATTTCTTTTTAGTGCCTAATTTGTAGACATACATATAGCTGCCATCTGCCCGTTGTGTTTCTCCGGGCCGAAGATTTCGTCCTTTGTTGTCTTTTCTCACTTTTGCCATTACTGGTACCTCCTGATTATAAAAGTGTAGTGCGCCTTACTGGCATGGTTATTTAGCCGGAAATATCATAAAGATATTCTTTGATACGCTGGACACTCCATAGGACACGGGTGTTCATGGTAATGCGTGCATTGGCAAGATCCCCAATCTGTACTGCAGTGTGCCTTCCACAGCACAACAGTTTGCAAAGGGTATCGGTATCAACAGCCAAGCACTGCTCCGGCGGTAGGTCATTCGGTTTTCTTTTCTCCATAATCGTCCTCCTTTTTTCGATTACAATGATCCCTTACGATTTGTAGAAGAAGGTTTTCAACAAAAACAATGAAAACGGTCTTGAGGTCAGGAGGTATTGAAAAACAAAAGAACTCTAATGGGGCCATTTCCTACGCCAGAACGGTTCTGCCGTGTATTTCAGGCTGCTGCTGTGCAGCACTTCGATTATGGGCGCGCTTCTGTGGTCATCGCACACTGTCCAGAATTCCTGTATAACTCCCCATAGAGGTTATGAACTTGTCAAGGTACTAAAAGAGCGTAGGGATCATCCGGTATTACCAAATGATCCGATACATCCTATAAATAGGCGGGGAAGAAAGAACTTCTGCAAAGAGGAAAGAAAATTTAAAGAAAATCCAAAAATCAATATATAGAATGTTGGAATTGACAAACACTATATATTGTGTTAAAATTGCAATGTAATTGATTTTTGTGCGTTGCCCGTCAGGGTACACAGGCTTTAGGGCTTGTGTTGCGGAGTAATGACTGCATTGCACACGCTGTTAATTTTGTACTTGTGTCAGTAGTATCACTGCGCCTTTTCAGGCCGGTATATTGCTGGCTTTTTTTATTTTACGGGATTTACCCACCATTGCGAGAATGACATCGGTTCATAGGCAACTATGGGCGCCAGGCTTTATGCCGTCTGTCATGCTCGCTTTTTTATTGCCTGTAAGCCTGAAAGGGCTTTAAGGATAAATCAAAACTGAGAAAGGCAGGTCATGTACATGAATGTGAAGCAGAAAAGAAAGCAGAATGGTCGGCGGGTCAAGCCGGCACACTCCACGGACTGGAAGATGAAGAGACAGGCAGTATCTTCGCTCCGGCCCCGAAATGTTGCACCAATGGCGAGGGCAGTTATTTTGCCCCGAAGATCACGAAGGGGGATTTGATATGTCTGGCAGCAGTAGTGCTGAACGAAAGCGGCATGAACCGCTGGTGCTGGTAGAAACGGCAGATCTTTCAGAAGAAGACTGGCTGGATTACCGGCGCCGTGGAATCGGCGGCAGCGATGTATCGGCGATCTTTGGCACTTCTCCATTCCGGACAGCCAGGGATCTGTACTACGACAAACTGAACATAGCGTCAGTGGAAGATGATGAGGGCAACTGGGTTGCCATGGAAATGGGGCATTTGCTGGAGCCTCTGGTAGCAAAGATATTCGAGCGGAAAACCGGATATCGGGTCTACCAAATCAAAAAGATGTTCCAGCACCCACAGTATCCTTGGATGCTGGCTGATGTGGACTACTTTGTGGAACTGCCGGATGGCACCACAGCAATCCTTGAGATCAAGACCACAAACTATAATGCCAGAGATAACTGGTGGATGAATGGGAAGGAGACTGTTCCAGTCTACTATGAATCTCAGGGGCGTCATTATATGGCAGTAACGGATATTGACCGATGTTTCTTTTGCTGCCTGTATGGTAACAACGAGGAAGAAGTTATTATCCGGGAGGTCAAACGTGATTTCGAGTACGAGGCTGAGATGGTCTTTTTGGAGCAGTATTTCTGGGAAAACCATGTGCAGCGCCATGTGCCGCCGCCCTATACAGAAAGTGGGGCCTTGATTATTGAGAGCGCACGCAAACACTTTGGCCCGGCAGATAAAAATGCCCCGGCCGTTGCACTCGACCTGGATATGACTGCAAAACTCATGCAGTATTTGCGTCTTCTGGATGAAAAGAAAAATGCAGAGGTGTACTCCAAAGAAATCGACAAGGATATTCAGCGTCTGAAGGCCCTGTTGATTGCGGAAATGGGTACCAGCTGTACTGCGATCTGTGAGCAGGAGGGCGTGAACTATACGGTTACCTATACCCCTGTTCGCAAGTCCATCATCGACAAGGATAACCTGCTTCGGTTGAAACTGGAGCATCCGGATATTTACGAGCAGTTTGTTACAGTATCCGAATCCAGACGGTTCAGTGTTAGAGCCTCGATTATGGAGGCCGCTTAGTGAGGTGAAAAAGGATGAATTGTATTGGTACCTACGACGGGACGATTTTTTATAATCCTGCCAATAAGTTTTGTATCGTCAGTGTAAAGACCGCAGACCAGAGCGTGCCTGCCGAGGCCAGGTCAAACAGACGGTACAAAGACCATTTGATCCGCTTTACAGCTGTGGGGTATGAGATTCCACGGACAGATGCGGTAGAGTTGGAACTGGATGGTGAATGGACAAAGGGCAAGTATGGTGTCCAGCTCCAGGTGGAGCAGTGGCGTGAAATTGTGCCCAGAACAAAAAACGGCGTAGAGGGCTACCTTGCCTCCGGGCTTATCAAAGGGATTGGTCCCAAAACTGCCGCAGACATTGTGGAGCGGTTCGGTGTGGACACACTGGATATTCTGGAACACCAGCCGGAGCGGCTGTTGGAGATCCGGGGCATTACGGAAAGTAAATTGGAGGACATCAAAGCTTCTTATGCAGAAAACCGTATGCTCCAAGGAATTATGACCTTGCTGGCACCGTTTAAGATTACTCCCAAGACGGCATTGAAAATATATCAATATTTCGGCCCGACCAGCGTAGAGATTTTGGAAAAGAGCCCATTTGAGCTTTGCCAGATCTCCGGCTTTGGATTTCGGCGGGTAGATGCAATCGTACAAAAGAGCGGGGGTGATCTCCATGACCCTATGCGTATCAAAGGGGCTGTCTTTTGTGCGCTGGATGAGGGCAAGAGTAAACGAGGCCATCTGTACATCAGTTCTGAAGAACTGGAGAAATCAGCGCTGAAACTGCTCAATGAGAAGATACCTGTACCGGAGCTTCGCCTGCATCAGCAGGAAGTCAGGGATATGATGCAGGAAATGATCCTGAATGGAGCAATCGTTTCTGTGAAGGATAATATCTATCTTCCCAGAGTGTTTGCCCAAGAGGACGAAACGGCGCGCCGGATCGCCCAGCGTCTGGTCGCCCAGATGCCAGTAGAGCATATTGCGCCGATGCTGGAACAGGTCAAGGTTGAAATGGGACTGCGCTTGTCTGCACAGCAGGAGGCTGCGGTCTATGCAGCATTTAGGCATGGCTTGTCAGTAATTACGGGTTCTCCTGGTACTGGTAAAACAACAGTGCTACGGACGATACTTGAGGTTTACCGGCGGCTACACCCTGATGGCAAAATTGCTCTTATGGCACCTACCGGTCGGGCAAGCCGCAGGATGTCGGAGAGTACCGGCTTTGAGGATGCCCGAACATTACACAGTGGTCTGGGACTGACCAGTGAAGAGGATGAGGGTAGCCGGAACAGAAAGTCAGAGCCACTGTCGGCCGATTTAATCATTGTGGATGAGTTTTCCATGGTGGATATGTGGCTTGCTGAGAAATTTTTTGAACGCATGAAGATAAATGCCAGAATCGTACTGGTAGGCGACCCAGATCAGCTTCCGAGCGTAGGAGCCGGAAATGTGTTCCGTGAGATCATCGAAACCAAAATCGTCCCAGTAACGGTGCTGGATCAGATTTTCCGTCAGTCGAAGGATAGTCTGATTGCCTATAATGCCAAATTTATTAACGAGGGCAATACCAAACTGTTTTACGGACCGGACTTTGTTTTCGTGTCTGGTGATAGTCAGGAAGACACCGCTGAAAAGATTACAGAACGGTATTGTTTGGAGATACAGGAGAGTGGCATTGAGAATGTGCAGATTCTTTCACCTTTCCGTTCAGAAGGCGCCGCGTCGTCGGAACAGCTGAATGAGACCATTCGTGAATTGGTCAACCCATTCCGCTCTGCGGAGGAGGAAATCAAGTTCGGCCCCAAGATATTCCGGATCAATGACCGCATCATGCAGACCAAGAACACAGAAAAGGTATCTAATGGTGATTTGGGCTTCATCCGGTATATTAAGGACACTGACCAGGGTAAAAAAATCGGCATGGATTTTGGCGCTGGCAGAACACTGGAATACGGCGTAGATGATTTGAGCAATGTGGATCTGGCTTATGCTACTACGATCCACAAGGCTATGGGCTCTGAGTATGAGACCGTTATTATGCCGCTGCTCAAAGCGCACACCATCATGATGTACCGTAATCTGCTCTACACCGGAATCACGCGTGCCAAAAAGCGGGTGGTGCTGATTGGGCAGAAACAGGTATTGTTTATGGCAATCCATCGTAATGAGATTGGAAAGCGAAATACGCTGCTGGGTATGCGTATCCAGATGTATTTCAAAGCCTACGCAAAGAAAGCCGGTATCCCCATTCCAGCTGTATTGGAAGAACAATTAAAGAACGCAAGTTAAAAAAGAGAGGTCAGGTGCAGAAATGGCACTTGGCGTCTCCTATTTTTATGTCAGAAAGGAGTTTCCAACATGAACGAAAAAAGTAATCCGATGCCTATGATGTACAAAACAATTCCGGCAGTGGCAGAACTGAACAAGGTGCCGGGCTTTGACCCGCTCAAATTTCTGCGCCATAAGGTGTCCAGAAAAACCAATGAGGAAATGCTGCAGTTGGAATTGCCCTATCAGAAGCTGTGGTTTCGCCTGCGTCACCCCCAGGGCCGCATGAAACTGACTACTCTGCGGATCACGGAACAGCTTGCGATTATGGAGGCCAGAGTTTATCTGGACCGCAGTGATGCAGAGCCTATCAGTAGTTACATCTCGCAACACAGTGCAGACGAAGATACCGACTATGTACAGGCTGCCCAGGATGAGGCATTGAGTGCTGCGCTGTCGGATGCCGGCTTCGGTCTGCAGTTTGCCGATGTTGCTGTTGACAGTACGGGCAAGGTGTTTGGAAGCAGTATTCCGCTTTCCGGGACGGCTCCTATCCGGCAACCAATGCCAAATGCGGCGCAGAGGCCCGTAGAAGACCCTGGAGCGGCGCTGCGGCAATCTGGTGGGGAAGTTCATGCCCAGCTGGAGAGAACGCCTCAGAACGCCGTAGAGCGCCGTAATGCGCCTGCTCGTCCGGCGCCTATTCAGAAACCTGCGGCAAAGCCGGTTCAGAATGAACAGTCCCCGGTTTCTCCGGTACAGCCTACTGTCCAGCAGATGGCTGCAGAAGAGAAGGAGAATATGGATACACTGCCTGCCGGCAAGGTAGAGGAGAATGCTCCCAATATGGAGCTGCCGGTACCGAGCCGCGAGGTTACATTGGATAGCAGTCCAAAACAGGATGATGCGTCTGAGCAGCCGGCCGCCTCCGTATTCCAATCGGATGAACCGGAAGAACTGCCTGTGGCGCCTGTTGTTCAGCAGGAAGCACCTAATCAGCCCCTGGCGCCTTCTTATACGGAGAGCACTCCGGTAGAAGATATCTTGAAGGTAATGACCTTTGAAGAAGCGCAGAATGTGGTGGTGGATAGCGGTCTGAGCAAAGGAAAGACCATGGCAACAGTTGCCAAGGAGCGTCCGGTGAGTCTGAAATTCTACCTCACCCCAGGCAACAAGAGCACCAACAATATCGTTCGTGCTGCGGCGCAGATCATGCTCGATGGTATGGCCGCACAGAAAGCCGGATGATAAGCAGCCCCATCTATGGGGCCAAGAAGGGAGGGAGAACAGATGGACTCATATCCAGGAGATTTTCCGTTCGGTATTATGGATGTAGTGGAACTTCTACATCTACGAATCAGACGCCGACAGGCAAACAGTGTATATGTGGATTGCCCGTTTTGTGGTGACCGCCGCGGCAAGATGAATGTGAATTTCGTCAAAAATGTCTGGCGGTGCAATTATTGTGATGAGCATGGCGGTATGCTTGCGCTTTATGCGCGGCTAAACAATACGACTACATCCGATGCGTATTGGGAGATAGGAGAAGCCCTGTGCAACGATTTTCACAGGGAACGGCCGAACTCTGGATATGAGATGGCAGGAAACCAGCAGGCTGGCACTGGGTCCCCGGTTTCGGGGACTCAGACCGACCTTGCCGGATATGAGAGGAGGGGCGAACTAAAAACAGTGCAGCAAGCAGAACGGGCCAGCGGACAGGAAATTCATCAAACGCTTTCGCTGCTGCTCGCTATGCTGCCTCTTCAGCCTGCCCACCGCAACCATCTGCACTCCCCAAAACGGGGACTGTCGGATGAACAGATCGACCGGATTGGGTTCAAGAGCACTCCACCCCCATTCCTTTGCCGCTCCATTACCGAGCGGCTGATGAAACAGGGATGCAAGGTGGAGGGAGTGCCCGGCTTTTATCTGGATGACAGCGGGCGCTGGACCATGAACTTCTACCGAAAAAACGCAGGGATTTTGATTCCGGCTGTGGGATACGACGGTATGATACATGGCCTGCAGATACTTTTGGATAGTCCGCTCAAGCAAAAAGATGATCCACCGGATAAGTCAGGAGCCAAATACATCTGGTTTTCGTCCTCGTCCAAAAATATGGGTGTCACATCCGGGAGCCCGGTACATTTTATCGGCAATCCATCTGCTCGGGTGGTCTATGTCATTGAGGGACTGCTGAAAGCAGACATCTCACACTGCCTGACAAACCGGACTTTTGCGGCGATTGCCGGCGCAAACAACACAAGCCAGTTGGATACGCTGTTTGCACTGTTGGCACAGAATGGCACTGAGGAGATCATTGAGGCTCATGATATGGATAAGTACAGTAACCAAATGACCTCTAATGGGGCATCTAAGATCTATCTGATGGCCCGAAAAAATGGAATGGCATGTCGTCGGCTGACCTGGAATCCGAATTATAAAGGGTTTGATGATTGGCAGCTTGCCCTTCGGGAGAAAGAACAGAAGGAAAAGGAGGTGCAGAGAATGAATTTTAAGCAGCAATATCTGTGCGGTAAGTGTGATTTTACCTATATAGATGGCTGCGTCGAGCTTTGGCACACCAGAGCGGAGAAAGATTTGGATCTGACAGAGTATCTGGGGCTGACAAAGGAAGAGTATCAGATATTTCTTGCTCAGGGCAATCGGGCGCTGAAGGATATTCTGGACAGCCAGAGAGTTTTCCGGAGATTTTGCATTTACCAGCTTTGCCTGGGTGAGACACAGACGGTACCTTTCGCGTTCAAGCAACTGGATGCACTGCGTAAGGCTGGATATGAACAGCCGCCTGCCGCCGCCTATCAGACGGTATGGAGCGCAGAGGTCTGTTGCCCAAAGGGTCAGAATGACATGGAAGTGCTGGGGCGTCTGTTCCTGGACTACAATGAACATTTGCCGGAAGATTACAGAGGTCGTCCGTTGGCTCCATCTGATGTGGTGGAACTGGACTGCCAAGGCAAACGCACATACTTCTATGTGAATGACTGCCGGGATTTTGCACCGGTACGCTTCTCCCCATTCTTGTGTAAAAGACTTCCGGAGCCTGCTCAAAAACAGGAATGAAGGGATAGGGGTCAGATGCGTATTGCAGAAAAGAAGAAAAGCCAGATTACAGCACTGTATGAGCAGTGCTCCAATCTTCCGGCAGATGTCAGAAGTTGTCTGGAGAATGGCTACTTTACCGTAACGGTACCTCCGCCATGGAATATGAGCAATCAAAAGGTTGCGCAGGAGGTGCAGGACAAAATCAAGGAATGGTCAAGGCAGTATACTGGCGTGGTCTGCTACTGTTTTGACAGCTTCAGCACACTTTTATATGTGCTGTGAGCAACACACAATGGCATGGAAAGGATCATAACGGCCTGCTCCATGCCTTTTTTGCGAAAGGAGATTTTACAATGGGTGTTTTTTCAGAAATAGCAATGGAGCAGCAAAACGGTATGTTCGATTCGTCTGCAGCCTTTGAGGATGATGAAGCCTTTGAGCTGGAGGAGATGGAATCTTTGCCTGTGCCGCCTGTAGGTACAGACACTGTCCCAGTATCGGCGGCTTCGGTTTGTGCCGGTGAGACTGCTTTGGCTGATGCAGAGGAGGAACCTGCGGATGAAGTAGCGCCTGCTGGGGAAGAGAAGTCTGCTGAGGAGGGGAATTCGGCACAACCGCCCGCCGCAGAAGATGAAGAAAAAAAGCGTGCGGAGCATGAGGCGGCTGAAGCCCAGCGCAAAGCGGAATTTGACGCCAAACAGCAGGCGAAGAAAGCCGCAGAGCAGGAGCAGATCGCCCGTCTGGAAGCGATGAGTGATGAAGAAGTAATCGCGGCCTCTACCCAGAGGGTGAGTACCGATGTGGAAAAACTGACACGGCGAAATATGAAGGAATGTGTGTCCGAGCATATCCAGATGCTCTGTATGGAAGATACGGCGTTTGCCCGTCTGACGATGCATCCGAAAAAGAATATGATCCGCTGTTTCCAGTACATCAACCGAAAGGCATGGGATTATGTGCAGGATGAACTAAAAGCAAGCGGAACCCGCCCTGGTCCCGGACAGCAGACATATGGCTGCGATGTGCCGGATGATATGTGCTATCAGTGGGCGGAAGATTATTTCCGTGACCCTGATGCCAAGGAAGACCATGAGGATGAGGAGAAGTTTGTTCCCAAGCCGTATGCTGGGAAGTCCTCTGCAAAGAGCAAACCTAAGAAGGCGGCAGAGAAGAAAAAGACGGAACCCAAGGCGGCACCCAAGCAGGAGGAAAAAAAGCCTTCTCAGGATGGGCAGATGTCGCTGCTGGATTTTGGTATGGCAAAGGCAGGCTGAGCCGGCAAAGGAGGAAAAATGCAGAATGATTGCTTATAAGGGTTTTCGCCCCGGGCTGATATGCCGTGGCTATCAGTTTGTGATGGGGCTCAATACGACTGAAAAAGCAAATTGCAGGGAAAATGGATTTCACTGCGCGGAGGACCCGCTTGACTGCCTTAGTTATTATTCCAGCCTGGAGCATTCGGAATATTATATTGTCAACGCCGGCGGCGACATCGATGAAGATGAGCATGACTCCAAAATCGCCTGTACGGAGCTGACTGTGATTAAGCGGCTAACCAAAGAGGAGTTGTTTTTACATGGTTTGGCATACATGGTAGATCATCCGCGCAGGGTGTGGAGCTCCCATGTGGCAGCCAACCGGGCAATGGCGAACTGCGGTTATGCGGTGGTACGGGGCAAAGACCCCGTTGCTACCGGAAGACTGGGAGACATCCTTGCTTTTGCGAAGGAAGCTCCGGATTCGGAAAGTATCGTACAGGTTGCAGTGGGCCGGATTGACGGCGTTACATTACTGCCTGATGTGTGGTATGGCGTAGATTTGACAAAGAGGATGGTGAATTGAGATGAAAAAAAGAGCCCTGATGGCACTTCCCAATCTGACAGCGACGGATGAAATGAAGAAAATCGCGACTTCAGACCTGCCAAGAAAGGAAAAAACTGACTACGGATATGTTCGGGAAGTCTGTGAGTATTATACCTATCTGAGATGTATCAAACAGGATGGAATATTGAAGGTGGCTTTCTTTTTCCCAGAGCATCTTCGCTTGGATGGGAGTAATCCGGCCTATGAAGTGTATCTGGATAAAGAAAAGCGGCAGTTTATTACCTATAACAGCCTGATACAGAAATGGTGCGAATCCAAGTTGGACAGACTGGACTGGAAGCGGCAATACTGGTATACCAAAGCCTACTGGATCAGCGAGGAAGATGAGACATCTATACAGACATATCTGAACATTGATAAAAAAGCGGTAGAGGCCATCCTGCAGTTTCAGCGGGATGTGCGCGATGAACAGCTCGAACAGCGGCACCGGCGGGAAACTGATCCATGGGATAAAGATATGGAACAGGTGCCGGAACTTCCGAAGGACTGGAGTCGATGGGTGGATAAGGTTGCCATCCGGCAAAATTACATTTACTACCACTACAAAAAGGGCGGCGCCAAAACAGGTTATTGTACCTACTGCGAAAAGGAAGTACCGATCAAGGTACATCCACATCACAATCAAAAAGGCCGCTGTAGTTGTTGCCGCCATTCGGTGGTATTCAAAGCCTATGGACGAGCGGGGTATATGCAGACAGAAAAACATTTTGCCTACCTGATTCAGCGATGCAAGGACGGCTTTGTAGTTCGTGAATTTCAGGCTGACCGGACATACAGAAAAGAAAGCCTTCCAAACTCCAGACTTTATTGCCAGGAAATCCGGCGCACGATTTATGACAAGGAAAGGAAGCCAAGAACCTACTATTGGGGGTTGTATAAGCAGCGCAATATGCGTTGGATTTCCGGATCCCCCTGTTCTTACAACTGGTCTGGTTCGCATAATGGACGGGTCTATGGCAAAACGCTGCCAACTCTGGAACAGAAGGAACTTCGATGCACAGGGCTGGTCAACTGGATTCGGAAGCAGAAAAGCGTTGATCCGGAAAAATATCTGGCTGTGCTCGAACGGATACCGCAAATGGAACAGATCAGCAAGGCGAACCTGCCGAAGCTTACCAAGGAATGTTTCAGTTCCTGCGGAACAGTCAGTGAACTAATCAAAAACCATAGTGCTGGGAGTCTGATTAAAGCTCTGGGCCTTGACAGCAGGAGGTTTCAGCGACTTCGGCTCCATAATGGAGGCTGTGATCTGCTGCGGTGGCTGCAATATGAAAAGGGCACCGGCAGGGAAATCCCGGATAATGTCCTTTTGTGGATGTATCAGCAGGATATTAAGCCCAGGGATGTCCAGTTCATTGCCGACCGCATGAGCATGGTGCAGGTCTATAACTATGTGCGGCGTCAGATGCCATCTTTCCGGCGAAACAGCCATGAGGTACTGCGTACATGGGAGGATTATCTTTCCATGGCAAAGAAACTGCACATGGATGTTTATGATGAGATCGTATATCGCACCAGAAAGCTGCGGCGGCGCCATGATGATCTGGTGCTCAAATGCCAGGAGAAGGATATTGAACTGCAGGCCGAGGAGATGGAGGAGAAATTCCCCCATGTTAATGCCATCTGTCAGGAAATCAAAGCGAAATATGAGTATGCCGATGCAGATTACATGGTAATGGTGCCAAGCGGCATTCTGGACATTATTACCGAGGGGCGTGCGCTCCATCACTGTGTAGGAAGCAGCGACCGCTACTGGGATCGGATTGAGCGGCGAGAAAGCTTTGTGATGTTTCTGCGTAAAACGGCTGATCCTTTCCATGCCTATTACACGCTGGAAGTGGAGCCGGATGGAACAGTGCGGCAGAAACGGACGGAATATGACCGGCAGAAGAAGGACATTGAGCAGGCAACAGAGTTCCTGCAGAAGTGGCAGCGGGTGGTTACCGCCAGGCTGACAGAAAGCGACAAGGCGCTGGCTGCGGAAAGTCGGATTCTTCGTGAGAAGGAGTTTATCCAGTTGAAGAAAGATCGGGTCATCATCCATACCGGCCATTTGGCAGGAAAACTTTTGGTGGATGTGCTGATGGCAGATCTGATGGAGAACACGGATAGCATCCAGTCTCCGGCGCTGGCTGCTGCAGCGTGACAAATGAGAATGGCCGGGCATCCTTTGGGTGTCCGGCTATTGATGAACAAGGAAGGAGCAGAGCATGAAACAAATTGGAAATCTGGCGGTGGTTTGCGCCAGGCGTCAGAATGTGCTGCTGCAGGTCGGCAGCGAAAAGGTATGGGTCCATGTGGGAGCCGGACCGGAACGGGATACGCTTCACGCAGCATGGGACGATGATGATGCCATTCGGCGTATTGTCCATGAATTGAATTTTGGCAGGTATGCAGCCGGCAGAAATGGGCTGCATACCGCACAGCAGGATTGCCCTGCGGGGCGGGGAAAGGAGAAAAGTGCATGATTAAAAACCTGAACCAGCTGCGCAGGACGCTTCGGGAAGGAACGCAGTTGGAGATATTGGATCACTGCCGCCCGGAATGTATCGGGCAGATACGGAACATTACGCTGGTAAACACGCAAGGCTTTTACAGTACCGTAGCGAATCAGCCAGATGCGTCTGACAACAGAGGCAACGGCGGCCGCGGCCCGATCCTTTGGTGGGGCAGAGCCGCCCACTGGCAGTTTACAGACGGTGTTTGCAGTGTTTTCGACAGTGAACAGAAGCATACGGAAGAAGAACTGGTTATGTCCTTCCGGGTACTTGAAAAGGAGGCAGCATAATGGAACGGAATATTTTTGAAAAGCAGAGAGAATTGAATGACCGGCTCAACCGTTATCGGGATGAGTATTATAACCGCAATGCGCCCAGTGTGTCAGATGAGGTCTATGACAGACTCTTTGACGAGTTGAAAGAGCTGGAACAGGAAACGGGAATCCAAATGGCAAATTCGCCAACCCAGACAGTAGGCTATCCTGCGGTGAGCAGGCTGGAGAAAACCAGACATGAGGTCCCGCTGCTGTCTTTGGATAAGACGAAGAGCAGTATGGATCTTCTGAATTTCATGGGTGAGCAGCAGATCATGCTGATGCTCAAACTGGATGGCCTGACTGTAAAGCTGACCTATGAGAATGGAGAACTTCTGGAGGCGGCTACCCGTGGCGATGGTGACGAAGGGGAGATCATTACCCATAACACCCGAGCCATCAGCGGTATTCCTTCCCACATTACCTACAAAGAGAGACTGGTTGTGACGGGTGAGGGCTTTATCAGACCCAGTGATTTTGAGGAACTGAAGACCAGCCTGCAGGACAGCAGCGGTAAGCCCTATAAAAACGGCCGCAATCTGGCTGCTGGTTCCATCCGTCTGATGGATGCCAAGACATGCCAGGAGCGTCGGCTGGTTTTCATGCCGTTTGGTGTGCTGGAGGGCTTTCCGCACCTGACCCGGAAATCAGATAAGCTGCGGGAATTGCGTGCGCTGGGGTTCCAGCCCTGCAAGTATCTGGTCACAAAGCAGAAACTGACGTTGGAAAATGTGGAAGCCGGTATTTATCAGCTGCGGCAATATGCCACTGACAAAGATATCCCCATTGACGGTATCGTGGTTTCGTTTAACGACATCGCCTATGCCCAGAGCTGCGGCCGCACCGGACATCACTATAAGGACGGTCTGGCCTATAAGTTTGAAGATGACCTGCATGAGAGCCTGCTGCAGTACATCGAATGGACGCCGGGCAGAACCGGAGAGATTGCTCCGGTAGCAGTGTTTACGCCGGTGGAAATCGATGGCTGTGAGGTCAGCAGGGCCAGTCTGCACAACCTGTCCTTTATTGAGGATCTGGAACTGATGGCTGGAAACCGGATTCTGGTAAGCAAGCGAAATATGATCATCCCTCATGTGGAGGAAAATTTGGACAGAGGCGGTTTCTCTATGGCGGATACGATTCCCCATGTTTGCCCCTGCTGCGGACAGCCTACCCGCATCCATGAATCAAGCGGAAAGGGCGAAAAGAGCGAGGATCGCATCATCAAGACGCTGTACTGCGATAATCCTGACTGTGAAACACGCCGGCTGAAGAAGTTCGTTCATTTTGTCAGCCAGAAGGCGATGGACATTGAAGGGCTGTCGGAGGCTACACTGGAAAAATTCATTGGTCAGGGATTTATCCATAGTTATCTGGACATTTACCGTCTGGACCGCTACCGGGCTGAAATCGTCCGCATGGATGGGTTTGGTGAAAAGTCCTGGCAGCGCCTTTGGGACGCTATCCAACAGAGCCGAAACACCACCTTTGAGCGGTATCTGATTTCTATGGACATTCCTATGATCGGCAACACTGCCAGCAAGGTATTAGGTCGTGTGTTCCACTATGATTTGGATGAGTTTCGGGATGCGGTCTATGGAGGCTATGATTTCCGGCAGCTTCCGGATTTCGGGGAGACATTGCATAACAATATCCACGACTGGTTCTGTGTAGAAGATAATTTCTGTATTTGGGAGGAGTTACAGACTATGATGAATATTCAAAAGCCTGCTGTGGCAGAACACAGCGAAGACAGGGTGCAGGATAATCCCTTTGTAGGAAAGACTATCGTAGTTACCGGCAAGGTGGAACCCTACACCCGGGACGGAATCAATGACCTGATCGAATCACTGGGCGCCCATGCCGGCAGCTCGGTGTCCAAGAAGACGGATTATCTGGTCTGCGGCGAAAATGCCGGCAGCAAGTTATCCAAGGCCAGGGATTTGGGCGTTACAGTGCTGTCGCCTGCGGAGTTTTTCAGTATGGCTGGTGCTGAGTAAGATAATATAGCATACCATCGGTGTGCTGTCAGTTAATCAATGGGGAGAGAGCCGAAACAGGGCTCTCTCCCCATATCTTTTATGGAAGATTTCAAGTAGGAGGGATTTTAATGCATATCGACAGGATACCGGTTTACCGGGTATATCAGAGGGCTATTGATTTGGAGCTTTACCATGCCTTTGCCGAATTGGTAGTACAGACTTCTCAGGACGATACGGCGAGAAGGACTTACCGACAAACAAGGGCGATGCAGATATGGCAGGTGGAAACGGATGTGTCCGGCTATTTTGAACCATATCATCTGCGTTATCCTGGCGAGGTGTTGGAGCGGTTTGAGGAAAAACTGGGCAATGATGTCCGAGTTCTCCGCGCTCTGGCCCTGGCGCTGGGAAATACCTGTGCGATCCAGTCTGACAATATGTTTGTGGGCAATCAGCGGGGAGCATTCCTCCAGAAATTGCGGCGGTCTGCCGGAGAAGATGTGTACCTGCAGGGCGCTCTGTATCTTTTGGAAACAGATGCGGCACAGCGCCATGCCCTGTTGGAGAAACTGGCAGAAAGAGAGTGTACGAGAACGGAAGAAGCCCTGTTTGTACTGTCGTTATTTGATGATAGGGAACATGGCTATGAGGTGATGCATACCCAACTCAGTCATCTATTCACACAAAATCGGACACTTTCACTGGTATATGATTTTGGTGTGCTGGAATGGTTCATCCGGTTCTATGAAGAGCAGGCAAAGAAATACCGCGGGAAAGCCGACCTGGTGCTGCGCACGCTGATGAAACTGCCATATATGAATATGAAGCCCGACAGCCGCGAATTTTCGGTTTTGACTAAAGCAGGGTATCGCTGCGATGAAATCATTTTGGCAAACTCTCTCGCTGTATGGGCGGACAGGCTGCCGGATCGGTTGAGTTCCAAGAGCATCACTGCCGAGAAAATCGCAGCGGCGTGTGGGCGGATGCTTCTGAATGCTCCAAAGGATCTTTCGGAAGAATTTTACGAGTATCTTGGCTGGCTGTTTCAGTTCTATAACAGCTTTACGGTCAAGTACGAAGGATTTCAGGGACTCTGGGAAGCGGTTCAATATGGTTTGAACCCCACAGCGCCGAAAACACTGTTATGGATGAATCAAACGATACAGAAGGATTTTCCGTACCGATTTGATGTGTTTGATCCTCAGTACGATGATCTGGCGAAGGAACTGGAGCGGGATAACTATATGGAGTTGTTTACCCTGCAGATGCTGCATTCCAGGCAGACGATCCCTTTGAAACAGTGGCTTTCCAGATACCAAGAACTAACCGGAGCCGATTATGGAGAATATTTCAGAAGTTGCCATAAGAACAGTGGGCGGGCGTTTGCCTTTCTGGTGGAAAGGAAAGAAATCGATTTATGGGAGTTTTTTGAGCAGCACAGGGATGGTGGCGAATACGCGCCACAACTGAAACTGCTGCGGGAGTATGCCCTGAGAATTTCAAGTTGGAGGTGTTTCCGGTTTGTAGAGAGGCTGTTGGCTGAGTACACTTTTTCCCAACTTCAAACGATATTTGGCAAGCGGTTTTACTTTCACGAATGCTTTGTCAGGAGTGAGGGGTATTACAGCAGAAGGGAATATAAAACATACATCAGCCGTCCATTCCTATCTGCAGAGCAGCATCGACAGCTCTATGACTGGGTGGAGCGTTCAGTTTTCCAGACTGAGCCGGAAAAATATGAGGACTTCGTTTTAAGTGCCTTAAAAGCACCGGAGATCCAACGCCTTTATGATAAAAAAGCGCTGGCAGCGGTGTTGCGGCAGTTTTTTCTCCACAGCGAGTATAACGGCTATGAAATCAACCGGCTGAAGGAAACATTCTATTCCAAGGAAGAGTTGGAGGATGAGCACAGAGCCGAAGCTGAGAGAAAGGAGCAGGAAAAACGACTGGAGCAGGAAAAACGAACCATACAGAAACGGGAAAAGCTGCAGCAGCTTTATAACGGCAGCGCCGAATCTCTGGTTAAATTCATTGGGGGATATTATCATCAGGACGAGAAGAACGAGGTGCTGAATATGGCGTTTGACAAGCTGGTGGAATGGCCTGTCGGTTGTGTACGGACGATGGAAGCCAAAGGCGCACATGCCTTTTTTGAACTGTGTGGTGAACTGGTAAAGTCTGAACCCCGGCCAAGGCATGAGATTTTGAATATGGTACTGACACTGATCGGAGGTGAAGCAGCATGAGAAATACATTAAAACATCTGACCCTATTGACCAGAATGAAAGATGACGGATTGCTCCCGGCGCTTACAGGCAGCTTTTCAGAGGATGCCATAGCGCAGGCATGTGGACAGGTGGAGACACTTCAATTACAGGAACGGCTGCACATCCGAAAGACAAAGCGGATACAGGAAGAACTGGTTCGGGTGCCGAACTTTGCAGCACTCTATGGTGCGTTGTGCAGGCAGGAGATTGGCGATGAAGAAATTGCTTCAGCCTTAGAGTCGGCAGACGGGTATGGAGAGAGACTGACAGCGTATCCCCAAGAGCAGGTGCTGGCAGTCATGAAATTGGAACTGTTGCCTTCCCTGCGGTTTGAATACCTGAAATACTATTTTCCCTTTGTGATGTATGAAGAAGAGGAGCAGGTCATATTGGATAACCTGCAGACTTTTCCCATTGCGGAGTGGAAGGGACTTTCCATGCTGACGGAGCACCAGCGGGATATGATGCGGCAGCCGTTTCTTGGTTCGTATCTTTTTTGCTGGCATCAAAATGAACGGAAAGCTCTGGAACTGTTGGAACAGAATTGTCCGCTCCAGAGAGTCTGCATCTTGCTTTATCGGTATGGCGTGCGGCTGTTTCTGTCAGTAGAGCGCCTGAAAGATCTCCGGTGGATGAAAATGACCGATGTGGGAAAATTCCGCCGGCTGTTGGCTGTATTTGAATATGACGCAGAGGATTTGTCTGCTTTTTTTGACCTCTGGCTGGACAACCATGCCGGACAATACGACCTCAACTGGTTTATCTCCCAGCCACATCCTTTAAGCAAGGAACGAAGGAAAGAAATTTTATGCAACCAACTGAGTTATTTGAATGCTCTGTATGCCGGCAGGCTCCATTTGGATTTTAATGCAATCCGACAATTCCAGTTTTCAATTCTCATTTATGCAGTGGAGCATAGAAAAAAGCATTTTCTGGATTTGGTGGATCAGAACAGTGAAGTGTTCCTGTCCTTGGGGAGATACTCACTTTTGTTTGAGCCAGGCTTTTGTGAGCATTGCAACATCAATTCTCTGACGCTGAAGAATTTGAAAGCCAGCGATTCTGTGAACCGCAATGACAGCTTTTTTACGCTTCTGGAAGAAGGGCAGCAGTACACCTTCGAGGAAATGTATCAGCTCTGGCATCAGAAAGAGGTTTACGTTCGGCTATACACCATGCTGACACCTCTTCCTGTGGATCAGCGTTTGCTGACACTTCGGCAGCTGATAAAGCGGGAGCTGGTCAGCCAGTATACAGGAGATACAGAGCTGGAGCAGCTTGGAAAATGTCTGTTGGAAAGGCCATTTAGCGAATGGTACCGGAGTTCATTTGGACATATCCGTGGACTGACCCGGAGGACTGCCATGGAACTGTTACAACACTATACGAAGCTGCAGACATTCATACCGGCTTTCACTGCGGAGCCGGATGCGGTATTTGCCCTCAACAATATGACGGCTCTTTTGGAAAGGACGGATTG
>OHBJ01000670.1_pt1 | contig 22727 bp, 18 predicted proteins | sample 1577241 | NCBI WGS metagenome assembly OHBJ01 (sample SAMEA3541594, study PRJEB24748) | human gut metagenome | biome: human gut; feature: human-associated habitat; material: faeces | place: China | collected 2012 | reverse complement strand
GAGCATGGACACCAGCCGCTGGTCTATGAAAACCACGGCATCGACTCCCGCTACACCGGCCCGCATCGGGTCGCTCCCACCATGTCCGCACGGTACGGCACCGGCGGCAACAATGTGCCATTGGTGGAGCAGGAGCCGGTGTTCTGTATCACCGGCAATGCCATCGACCGACAGCCCCAAAACGGTGGCAATGGCATTGGATATCAGGAGGACATCGCCTACACCTTGACCGCTACCGACCACCATGCGGTATTCAGCAGACAGCGGGTGGATGTGTTCAAGGACGGCGAGGTAGTCAGCACCCAGAGCGCCCGTCAGCACAAGGACGCTACAGATCTTGTACTGCAGAGGACAGGGAAACCAAAACTGATTCGCAGGCTGACCCCACTGGAGTGTGAGCGTCTCCAGGGCTTCCCGGACAATTGGACAGCCATCCCCAACGCCTCGGACTCAGCCCGCTACAAAGCACTGGGCAACAGTGTTGCCATTCCATGCGTGGACTATGTTCTCCATGGTATTTCGCTGGTGCTTCTGGCAAGCTGAACTTGCCTTGTTGCTTCTGCTTCGTTTACGCTTGCTTCTTTGTTGGGTTCTGTGAATAGCTATTTGCCCTTGGGTGCAGTATGCTTTGCTTGCAAAATACAGAAAGGAGAACGCTCCATGGATGCGAAAAAGAATCTCTGTGCAATGATTCCCGCAGACCTCCACGCCAAGGTCATTGCGGAGAAAGAGCAGCTGGCGCTGAGCACCTTGGGAGAATATGTGGAACTGGTACTCAAAGAACACTTCGAAGGAGGAAAAACGATTATGGCAGCAACCAAAACCCTTGCGTTCCAGATCCCGGAAGAGTTGGATCTGCGGATCAAGAACTATCTGGCAGCGGAAAAGGAGCGCACCGGAAAGAAGGTCAGCCAGCGGGAGTTCATCGTCGGGCTTATCGAGCAGGCGCTGGATGCCTACGAAGCAGCGGATAAGGATGCGCAGTAAAATATCCATACTGGCCGCCGGGGATATCCTCGGCGGCTAAACTTTTAGGAGGTCACAATATGAAAAAGTGCATTATGGTCGGATATGAGGAAGAAAAGCTGCTGGCACTGCGGATGCTCACTCATATCTGTCAATTTTCCATAAATTTGCAATGGACCTAAAACATCATGATGTGAAATACAAACGTTGGATTTACTTAACCGTCACTTTCGTCATCATATTGGCAGGACTTGCTTCCCGGAAGTATGGCAATGCATTGCCTAAATTTATTGCAGAGTATATTGGCGATACACTTTGGGCAGCTATGGTTTATTGGGGATTACGCTTTCTCTTCCCTTCGGCATCCATACTCAAAGTGACCGCAATCTCCTTACTGTTTTCTTATTGCATAGAAATCAGCCAATTATACCAGGTCGATTGGGCGAATGCCATACGAAACACCACGCTCGGAGCATTGGTCTTCGGGCATGGATTTTTATGGTCGGATATGATATGTTATACTGTCGGGGTAATGTTATCTGCCACCGTAGATTCTTGCGCTTCCTTTTCTTCTTCGGATGAAGCAGTATAAAAACAAGACGCGGACAAAGGAACACAGATTCTATGCAAGCCGCTATTATCCCCGCCAAAAGCATTCGTAGGACACATTTCACGAGGCTACACCTTTTACTCCGGATGGCTACACCCTTTCTATGCGATGGTATAGCCATCTGCAAAAAAGGGTGTAGCCCGGCACGGAGGATAGTTACAACATTAGAAATGGTATGACTGTTATATGACAAAAAAATATCCTAACATGCAAGATATGGGATATCTGATGTTAGGATAACGATAAAAATAGTCAATTCATATCAAGGCAAGACGGCCTAATTATCAATACAAAAGAGACTGCGTTTGTTTATGATAAACTGCATTTTTCTTTTGAAGATTTACGGCTATTGACAAGAGAAGCTACTAAATAAAAGATATTAATGATTACATAGCATAGAAAAAACTTCCACACTTTAATCGTTTCTTTTAGCCACTCCTCAACCCATAAGATATCAATCTTATCCCCACATCGATTTTCAATCTCATATTTATAACTAATTTCACAATTAATAATTGCGTATATAATTAATAATGAAAGAATTATTGATGTGGCAACAAACACAATTCTAAGCCATTTCATAATCTATCTTGTTTTATAAACTACACCTCCTGGTTTGGATATTCTCACTAAATGATTCTGCATTGATATTGGAAGAACAAATCTGTTGACAATAGGAATAGTAGTCCATGTTCCCAAATTACTTGTTTGTTGTAGCCTTGTCCCTTTCAGAGCATTTGACCCACTTTTATTCAACACGTCATATACCATTGTTGTACAATTATTACTTGTCAGCTTATATTCATCAATAATACGAGCAGAAGAACTGTTATAATAATCACTTTTAGGATTATCTGGCATTGTAGTTGACATATTAAACTTTTCGTCTAAAATATTAGCAACTTTTTCATCTGCCACATCTGTTACTACAAATACAGACATTCCACCAGCTGCTTTTTTTGTCATTGTAAGCTTTTGCTTCATCCCCCATTAACTTTAAAAGAACACCGGAACCATTTCCTAAAGAATTAGAGCTTCTATCTGGCCCTTTATTAGTTCCATTGTATCGTCCGTAGCTATAAACAGTCATATTAGATCCTTCACCAACACTAATCCATGTGTGACCAAAGGACTGAGTTTCAGTGCAAATTCTAATACTATCTCCATTCACATCAATATTAACAACCGGACTATTCGCCCCGTACTGATACGGAGACATCGAATAATACTTCTCGGCAAATCTGTCATTAGTCGTAAACCTTCCTAACGCCGTATCATAATGTCTCGCCCCATAATCATACCAATTCAAACCCTTCTTATTGTCAAACTCCTTGCCGTTATACTTGTAAGGCTGGGTATTGCCTGTAGTGCCAAAAACACCGCCGAAAGGATAGTAATGATTCGTCTCCTCTACAGTACCTGACTGGTTGATTACTACACGGTTGTTGCCTTGATGGTCCTTCAGATAGTAATGATACTGCTGGGTACCGGCCAGGTTGATGTAACCCTCTTCTGTGAGTAACAACTTCTGAGTACCGTTTTCATAGATCACATTACCGCAATAGTCAGTCGTTGTGGTTGTACTGCCTATCTTATGGACTGTTCTCAGTTTCGTGCCGTCAGCACCATAAGTATAGGTAATCGTGCTACCATCACTGAACGATACCGTACTGGGCAAATTTAATACATTATATTGAATATCGGCAATTCCCTTATTCAAATCTTTCGTTAAATTACCATTGACATCGTAGGCATACTCCCCTGCAGCGCTTGCACCGTTCACAAAGGCAGTGTTTGTACCGTATGCCGCGGTACTCACGGCATCCTCCACACGGCTCAACTGATTGCCGTTCAGGGTGAAAGTCAGATTATCAAGCAGGCCGTAGGCACTGGCACCAGTCTGGCCATAACGCTGCAATCCCTTGATATTGCCGTTCTTGTCATACCCCGTAACGTTCTCCGAAAAGCGGTTGGCGTTCGTGCTGATGCCTGCTGTCTCGCCATAAGTAGCATTCAGCAGACGGTCCAGTCCGTCATAAGTGGACTTGTAGCCGCGGACGGTGCTTGCCGTTCCTGCCTTCCACGTCATGCTGCTGATGCTGCCGTTATACTTGGCAGGCCCGTTGCCGGTGTTATAATACAGATTCTGCGTGAACTTCGTTCCGCTGATGCCCGTCAGCCAGCCGCGTACATTATAGGCGTAAGCCTGCCTGTCCGCGTCGGAGCCGTGCAGCGACTTCGATTGCAGACGACCAAGGTTATCATAAGCATAGGCAGCAAGCGTCACCTTCGCCCCTCCCAATGTATGCTCCACCTTGGAGAGCCTGTCTGCATGGTCATAGCTGTAAGTGTATGCTTCCGTCCGGCTGTCCTTCCCGCTTGCCGTGTGCGTATGCGTCACCGTGGCAGGCTTGTCCGTAAAGGTATAGACCGTGGATGTCACGTCGTACCGGTAACGGAAAGCGTACCGCTCCAAGTCAGCATGCTCCTATATGAAATTCCCTGCTTACATCCAACATAAGCAGGGAATTGTTTAGATTATAGAATCAGAGATTCTTAATATATCAATATTCGAGCCAAAAATAATCAGGTGTACGTAAAGTATCCCACAACAAAATACCACCGTTGGAGCTACATGAAATTACAATATTGGGAATATTATCAATCCGGTATCGGAACGTACTATCTATGACCCTTTTTCCACAATATAATACCGTATCCAGAGATGTGACACGTATCTTTATTTTTAAACTATCATATCCGCTTTTATCGAAACGGGTGATTTCCATTCCAAGCCAATCTTCATGGTAGTCCAATATTTGGTCATCCGTCTTGTTCACATACAGTCCATTAAAAACAAGGCTGTCATTCACCCAACATTGGATATAATCTTTACCGGTACGCTCCTTAAAACCAGTACCTACTCGAATCATGAAATCATTCTCTGAGTCCAAATGACCAATGCACGCCACCAGCATGGCAAGTATGATTATAAAAATAAATATACGTGTCTTCATATTACTGCCTTCTTTTAAGTTTTTGCCTCCAGTTAGGAATATGCCTATTCAACTTGTTATGGATATAATTATCTCGGACTGTTTGTATCTGAGAACGGTTTAACTGAGTTGCTTTAAGATAATCTCCATCAAAATCTTGAATAACTTTTTTCTGTGTCATCAAGTTTTCCACATTCATTGTATGCCCCAATCCTCCTGAATGACCAAGTTCGTGAGCAAAAGTCCGGTTATCATCATTGTTCAACATATTAGAAACCGCTTTCGTTCCTATTTTCACATCCAGACTATTTTTATAAGTCTCAGCCATAACTACACTTTTATCCGTTTTTGTCAACATATCTTGATCAACAATCTGCAAAACGTGTTCAGTGTCCTTTATATCATCCACCGAGTTGACAGTTCTCAATTGCATATCCATAGTCGAAACAAAGTCATCACCTGAAATCGTATATGCGGCATTCACTTGCTCTACTATTTGTCCAGCCAAAGTCTTTATATCAAGCTCCTTATTATTAGAATTATTTATCAAAGCCGCTCTTACCGTAATTTTATATTCTATCTTATCCGTTTCACGATTATAATGGGTTTGCACGCGCCAATCATTTCCATCCGGATCAATGCGACCGACAGGCTCATTTCCACAATAGACATAAGGAGATACTTTAAAATGTTTGTCATATAAAGCATCAACCGTTATAAACCTTCCCAACACCGCATCATAATGCCTCGCCCCATAATCATACCAATTCAAACCCTTCTTCGTATCAAGCTCCTTACCGTTGTACTTGTAAGGCTGAACATTGCCTGCACTTGCAAATACCCCGCCGAAAGGATAGTAATGGCTCGTCTCTTCTACCGTGCCGCTCTGGCTGATGACTACCCGGTTATTCCCCTGATGGTCTTTCAAGTAGTAGTGATACTTGCTGTCGCTCAAAGTAATATAACCCTCTTCGGTAAGAAGCAGCTTCTGGACTCCGTTTTCATAGATCACATTGCCGCAATAGTCAGTCGTTGTGGTTGTACTGCCTATCTTATGGACTGTTCTCAGCTTTGTGCCGTCGGCTCCATAAGTATAGGTGATGGTACTTCCGTCACTGAACGTTACTGCATTCGGCAAATTTAAGAAATTATATGTAATGCCGCTAATACCTTTGTTTAAATCTTTAGTTAAATTGCCGTTGGCATCATAAGAGTACTCATCGGCGGCATTGGCACCGTTTTTGAACTCGAAGCCGCCATTGTAGGTGGAAGCCGCTACCGCATCATCCACGCGGTTCAACTGATTGCCGTTCAAGGTGAGAGTCAGGTTGTCTATCATGCCGTAGGCGGTTGAAGAGAGTTGCCCGTAACGCTGCAATCCCTTGATGTTACCGTTTTTGTCGTAGCCCGTCACGTTCTCACTGAAACGGTTCGCGTTCGTGCTGATACCTGCTGTTTCGCCATAGGTGGCATTCAGCATCCGGTCCAGTCCGTCGTAGGTGAACTTGTAGCCGCGGACGGTGCTTTCATTCCCGGACTTCCAGGTCATGCTGCTGATGTTACCGTTGTAGCGGGCGGTACCCACACCCGTATTGTAGTACAGGTTCTGGGTGAAGCGCGTACTTGTGATGCCCGTCAGCCAGCTGCGGAGGTTATAGGCATACGTCAGCTTGTTCGCCGCAGAGCCGTGCAGGGACTTGGTACTCAGACGGCCGAAACTATCGTACGTATAGTCTGCCAGAGTTATTTTGGTTCCTCCCAAAGTATGCTCCACCTTGCTTACACGGTCTGCATGGTCATAGCTATAGGTATAGACTTCCGTACGTGTGGACTTGCCGCTTGCGGTATGGCTATGCGTCACCGTGGCGGGCTGTCCCGTAAAGGTATAGACCGTATTAGTCACGTCATAACCGCCCAAAAGATTGTTCTGTACGACTTTAGTTACACGCCCCTTGACGTCATAGTAATAGCCTTTGTAAATTTTAGTACTGCTGCCGGATACAGTCACCGCGCTTCCTGTCAGGGAGCCTTTACTGTAGCCCGAAGTGTCGTTCGTGAACTGGCTCGTCGGGAAACCCGTACCGCCCAGTTCTGCACATGCACCACCTGATCGGAAGAAACCGTCTTGTTCGTGCACTCCCCCTGTTGCGTCAGCCGTCCACCGTTGTCATACACATACTCCGCGAGCTGCGCATCCGGAAGCTTCTTCCAAGTGCAGAGATTACGGTGGTCGTCATACACACAATAGGTATCCTACGTCTCGCTGATAGAATAACAAAAACTATCCTAACATACAAGATATGGAATATCTGATGTTAGGATAGTAATTAGATAGATTGGTTTTTAATCAACCTATATCAGAGGAAGACAGTAGTTCGTTACGACGAATTAACCTAAAGCATCAGGCTCTAATAAATCTGGATGTAGTATTACTGATTTATCTAATGCTCTAACAAAATGAGATTTATGGGAATATAATACTTGATACTCCTCACTCTTCTCATTTGCCCAAACTTTCAAAACTACAGCCGCTTCTAAGGGTAAACTCTTCCCGCAGAAACAGCAAACAACCATTTCTTTATTTAATATTCCATCCATAATTTTTCGCTATTCTATTAATAGATTTTTGAGACCAATTTCCCATTGTTGTTATTATACCTTTCCTCCCTTCTACAACAGCATTAAATCTACCGGGAGTAATTTCATGAAGATAAACTGTAGCTCCATCAGCCTGAGTAAAAGCCTTTCCTACAGACTTTGTTACTCTTACTTCATTCACAGAAAGTACCCCTCCTCTCGTTGCCGTTGTTCCAGCAATCCGTTGCACTCCGTGAGCAGTTGATTGTATTGCATTTTGAGTACCTCTTCCTGCCACCTTTCCTACAGCCCATCCTATTGCCTTCCCCAACAACATACCGCCAAACTTTCCGGCACCAAAGCCAAAGGCAGCTTCGCCTATAGGTCGCGCAATAGCATCTATAGAACGACTGTTCAGAGAATTGAAAAGGGCAGACTTAGAGTCTTCAGATAAAGGACTGGTTTTACCTAAGAACTGATTCTGAAGTTTACCGCAGGAAGCTATCAAGTCAAAAGCATTAACAGCCTGATTGGCTAAGATACCTCCATTCTGATAGAAGTTCAGATAGTTGTCATTACCTAACGCAATAGAGGCAGATGAACCGATATTAGTATAGCCTTTTAAGGCTTCACTGCCTTCCTGCCAACGTAAATTCCCTTGTTTATCTTCATACCAGTCAGCTCCTGTTGGGTCTATTCTGCTGATAGGGCTGTTACCACAATAAGCATAGAGACTTGTTTTGAAGTAGTTTTCAGCAGAAGGGTCCACCGTCTCAAACCTCCCCAACGCCGCATCATAATGCCGTGCCCCGTAGTCATACCAGTTCAGCCCTTTCTTCGAGTCATACTCCTTGCCGTTGTACTTGTAAGGCTGAACATTACCTGCACTTGCAAATGTACCGCCGAAAGGATAGTAATGGCTCGTCTCTTCTACCGTGCCGCTCTGGCTGATGACTACCCGGTTATTCCCCTGATGGTCTTTCAAGTAGTAGTGATACTTGCTGTCGCTCAAAGTAATATAACCCTCTTCGGTAAGAAGCAGCTTCTGGACTCCGTTTTCATAGATCACATTGCCGCAATAGTCAGTCGTTGTGGTTGTACTGCCTATCTTATGGACTGTTCTCAGCTTTGTGCCATCGGCTCCATAAATATAGGTGATAGTACTTCCGTCACTGAACGTTACTGTATTTGGCAAATTTAAACAATTATATGATATACCGGTAATATTCTTGTTTAAATCTTTAGTTAAATTGCCGTTGGCATCGTAGGTGTACTCGTTCGCCTGCTTCATGCTGTCCTTGAACTCGAAGCTGTTATTGTAGACGAAAGCTGTCGCGTTCTCGCGGAAACGGTTAGTGTCTGTACCAATGATTGTAGTATTATCATAGGCGGCGTTAACATTTGCTTTAAAGCTCATTGAATAAATTTTGCCATTGGGCCTTCATTACTCCACTTGGCAAGTTAGACTGCTAATATTTCTATTATAGTGGGTACCCTATAAAAAGAAACAGCGGATGTTTCCACCCGCTGTAATAGAATTGTTATAAAAATATTATTCAATTATTTGTTTTTTATTTTTAATATAAAATAGAATAAGAGCATAATAAAAACCTCAGATAATACACCTGGTAAATATAGAAACCCTATCATTATATCAAAATTAAAACGCCAAAATATAAAGAAAATAGTAGAAAGAGAGACAACAAGTATCAATTGCAGGCAACAATATAATAATGTCGTTTTAAGATTAAGCCTCAAATTCAATAATAATAATAAGAAGAACAAAACCGTTCCTAAAACAAACGTTATTGATCCTACAAATAATTCAACTGAAAATAAATCTCCTAATGATATACTTTGACTTTCCATATCTATTCAATTTTAACTTGTCTCTTTTTAGGATCATAATTTAGTGACTTAAAATTATCTTGATACTCTTTAACTATACTATTGGGCCTTGGATCTATAATTACTGGTGCCTTATCTTTTACAGATGGGTCTTGTTTCAAAACATCAGCCGCAAAAGTTCCACAATTATTATTCCTTAATGAATACTCTTTCCTCTTTGAATTAGCATTCTCCGCTATTTTTGATTCTGCATAGTTTTTCATTTCTTTAAACTTATCACTTTCAATATATGCTCCTTCTATTCTTCCGGCATGTCCCGCTTGTTCAGATATTATTGATAAAGTTTTATTCAATGATTCCAATGTAGGCTTTTTATCTTGTCCTATTTTTACATTTGGAACAGCGAATGTTCTGACAACTCCTTTACCCTCTTTGTCATATCTGCCATATTCATAATATTTAGTCACTCCTGTTTTATTATCAATCAATAATACTCCAGCATGACCTAAATTCCCAATTTTACCAATAGGAGTTGATATTTTATAATCAGGGAAGGCAATATAAATACCATCCTTCCCGTTAGGGTCTATACAATTTATAGGATTACTATAACAATAAGTATACAAACTTTCTGAATAATACTTCTCTGCCAACGGATCCACCGTCATAAACCGTCCCAACACTGCATCATAATGCCGTGCCCCGTAATCATACCAGTTCAAGCCTTTCTTCGTGTCATATTCCTTGCTATTGTACTTGTAAGGCTGAGTGCTTGTTGATGAAGCGAATACTCCTCCAAACAGATAGTAATGGTTTGTCTCCTCTACCGCTCCGCTCTGGTTTATGACTACACGGTTGTTCCCCTGATGGTCCTTCAAGTAATAGTAATACTTGTTGTCGCTCAAAGTAATATAGCCCTCTTCGGTAATCAGAAGCTTCTGGGCTCCGTTTTCATAGACCACATTCCCGCAATAGTCCGTTGTGGTGGTAGCGCCACCTATCTTATGAACCGTTCTTAGCTTTGTGCCGTCGGCTGCATAAACATAGGTAATCGTACTTCCGTCGCTGAACGTTACTGCACTTGGCAAATTTAAACAATTATATTGAATATCGGTGATTCCCTTGTTCAAATCTTTGGTTAAATTGCCGTTCGCATCGTAGGTGTACTCTCCGACCTGCTTCACGCCGTCCTTGAACTCGAAGCCTCCACCGTAAGCAGAAGCCATCACGGCATCGTCCACACGGCTCAACTGATTGCCGTTCAAGGTAAAAGTCAGGTTGTCTATCAGGCCGTAGGCACTGGCACCAGTCTGGCCGTAACGTTGCAAACTCTTGATGTTACCGTTCTTGTCATAACCCGTAACGTTCTCCGAGAAGCGGTTCGCATTCGTGCTGATACTTGCTGTCTCTCCATAGGTAGCGTTCAGTACTCTGTCAAGACCGTCGTAAGTGAATTTGTAACCACGGACTGTACTTTCGTTCCCGGACTTCCAGGTCATGCTGCTGATGCTGCCGTTGTACTTCGCAGTACCCACACCCGTGTTGTAGTACAGGTTCTGCGTGAAGCGTGTGCCGCTGATTCCCGTCAGCCAGCTACGCAGGTTGTAGGTATAAGTCAGCTTGTTGGTGCTCGTACCGTGATACTGCTTGGTCAGTAAACGACCGAAGTTGTCATAAGTCGCATCGTACAGAGTAATCGCAGTACTGCCAAGACTATGCTGCACTTTGCTTATTCTGTCCGCATGGTCGTAGGTATAGGTATATACTTCCGTGCGCGTGGTCTTTCCGCTGGCAGTATGTGTATGTGTCACAGTGTTCGGCTTGCCGGTAAAAGTATAAACAGTGTTCGTCGTATCATAACCCTCCAGCAAATTGCCTTGAACCGTTTTTGTGATGCGTCCCTCAAAGTCATAATAATTAGCCGAATAAAGTTTTGTACTGCTGCCAAGAACAGTAATCACACTACCGGTGACATATCCTTTGGCATCGATTGTTGCCGCAGGAAAGCCGGCATTATCGAAACCGGTCAGACTACGGAAGGCATAGTCGTCATAATAGTTTACTCTATGGACTTCGGGCGACACCAAGGCAAAGCTTGATGTATATCCACTGTTACCCAAACCGCTGTTGCTATTCACCCGTGTACATGATACAATAACATTCGAAACTGCAGCCGTATTCGTATTGGAACAAACGCCCTGCACTGCCAGACGATGGAACTTATCATACAGATAGAAACTCCACTGCTTAGAGGCATACTGCTTGCCATCCTGGGAAAAGATCATATTGTCTGCCTCATCGTACACATAGCTCACGGCAGAAGCACCTGGAAGCTTTTTCCAATTACAACGGTTACGGTTGTCATATTTGTACTGGAAAGCATATTGATCCAGGTTTGACACACTCTGATACATCGGTTGTAATACGAAGCAAAGGTTATCCAAATCGTTATACACATAATAAGTATCATGCTGCTCGCTACCCTGCATCTGGCGTTCCAGCAATATATGGCCTTGTTTGTCTGTGAAAGTATAAGAAACATGTTGGTCTTCGTCAATACGTTTCACCACGCGCAACTGTCCGGCTGCATAAGTACCGTTGTTGACAAGTGCCCCAGACGAACTTACCGAATAGTTAATGCAATTCACATCGGAAGAATTAGCCAGATAATCCATAGTTACAGGTTTTGATGCCCATGCCGCTCCCGGAGAGTATCGCTTCAGAATGCGGTCTAATGGGGAAACACTGTAAACAGGCTTGCTGTAGGGACGGGAATCACTTGAATAGTTGCCCGGAGCCGCACTTTTGATAGCCGAAGGAGACATATAAACAGAGGAGGAAACAATTGGGAGCCAACTCTCCGAACGACGTCCTGCGCCATCATATTCTTGTAACGATATCAAATTACTTCCGGTGGGAGTAATTCCCTTTTGTACCTTCTGGAAGAGACGCCCCAAACCGTCATAATAATCATAACTTGCCATATACTTGCTACCTGCTGCTGCAGTCATAGCATGAGTGCGAACGTAATTCTGCGAAGTGCCGTCAGGAGACCACTGATAGAAGTACGAGGCAATAGGATTTTGGTTATGATCCTGCACATCAGATAAACCACCCAAAGCATTATAGAGATAGAAATCCTTAAAACCAGTTGCTTTTCTTATCTCCTTCAGCCCATAAGAAGGATTGTGAAGCCAGGTTGTGACCTCGCATTCCGGGAAGGACGTTTTCAGTGCATAGAGGGCCGTCGTATTGGGTGAACCGGCAGAACACAAAGCATCCAAACCTGTTGTTCCGAGCCGAGACACTACTTCCGCATAAGTGATACCTTTGAGACGGGCAATCGGCAAAGAATATTTATAGCCCCACAAATAGACCACAGACATGTTGTCGGGAGTAGTAACTTCCACCGGATTCCATTTACTATCATACCTATAAGAAACAGTTCTTTTCTCAGGATACAAACTACTATATTCTTCACTGGACTGCAAGGTGAATTTAGAAAAGACGTCCCCGTACGTATTATTCAGATACAGCGTCGCTCCTCCCGATGTTCGTTGGTAGTTCTGTACAGCATCAAGCACGTTATTAGCCTTGAATTCATCTTTGTAGGAAGAAACATCCGCTGCATAAGCATAGCTTTCCATTACATAGCCCGAACGGCTGGTACTTGTGCGGCAAGTAGCTATCTGGTTACGACTGTTGTAGGTATACAGTTTTTCCTGCGTCACCGGTACACCATGGGCATATTCCGTCGAAACTTCCCGTTTTAACCGTATATCATAGGTAAGATGCGGATATAAAGTTATCTCAAAACGTCCGTGATAAGCCAATGGATTTCTAAAGCTCACCGTCTGTCCTCCGATGTTTTCATTATAGGTGATACTGCCGGAATAGCAATTAACCGGACCCACATAGTTGTCCCTTACACGGATGTTGGTCAATTCTTGCCACTTGTTTGCAATCTCATATTCATAGGTGTCTTCCCATACCAAGATATTACCGGCATCATAGATGCTCTTTTTCAGTAGTCGCCCATTATAGTTGGCAGGCATATAAGCCAAGGTAGCATCATAATCCTGGCCGGCTATGTTACTGAATACGAGTTCCTCTCTCCCCGCATCCAGAAAATCGCGCTGCTTGACGACACGGCTGTAACCTACAGGATTGGCATTGGGCGCAGAAGCTGGTGGAGTTTGCGCCTGAGCATAAAAACGGCGGAAAGTGTGGTAACTGGTAGAAGGGCGTATCACTCCTTCAGGAGTTGTGGTATAGCTTCCGCGCCGGACATTAAAATCATCATAGGACTTGACTGAGAACATCAGAATGCCAGAGGTCTTGTGATTCTCGCTTTCATACAAGTAACCGGTACGTTCCAACACTTCACCTGTATTATTCTTTTTAGTAATGGTCTTGATTCTCACTCCTCCGCCAACTTTCTGCAATGTGTCTTTGTTTACTGCAGTTCCACCGCCTCTATAGGTCAAAGTAGCAGAACTGGCATTGCGGGTAGAATAACCTTGATTGGTAACTGCAGAACTCAATGTACTTGTCAGGACATAATCTCCCGCTTCCAATGTGAACGACTCGTTGACATGATACACATGCCCACTGGTATTTTGTGAAGTCACTTTGTACGATTTAATGACACTTCCTCCGGCACCGAGTTTCCGCAAAGTGGTTCCGGAGCCGATGACTTGATTGACTTCATAATCGGGAAAATTGACTTGAGCATCCACCGTCACTACCTGCGTGGTGGGCAGAGTGAAAGTAGCGGAAGGCGTCACTATCAGGTCGTTGTTGTTGACAGTATTGACACCTTTGACTTGTGCGTCATACTTATTCAAATCCTCTGCAGAAATGAAACGATTGTCTCCTACAAAAGTGTGAGGTTCAAACTCAAACTCCACACTGCCGCCCGTAGGATATGTGATTTTCTTCAGCATATTGGCCGTAATATACTCCCGGCTACAATTTCTGACAGCGGTAGAACCGGATAAAGGAACATTCGTCAAACCTTCCAGGGAGGGAATCAATGTATGAACACGGTTTGTAAGCGTGGAAGTATTCTGCTGTCCATTGTAATATCCCCAATAGTCTATGGCAAAAGAAGTCTTATAAGGCAAGTTCACAGCTTCATTATAAGTGAATGTATGCTTTTCACCCTGCGAAGTGCCATTTTTTCGAAGTACAGAAAGCAGTTTCAGACGTTTACGAAGTACGCTGGTGGGTATGGTAGACGACGACCCATAATCGTCCGATGACAAGTAATTACCGCCGACTGATTGTTCGGGACAAATGAAGTAATCATAATTGAACTGGTAAAAATACACATCCTTCCCGTCCAACTTACTCTTTATTTTCATGTTTGTCAGTTTTCCGGTAGTTCCCGGATAGCGGTCTTCACGACTTCCCATCTCGAAAATCACTTCTTCCGTATCGGTTTCTATCTTGCTTAAATAGCAAGTCTGTGAAATGCCGGCAGTAAAGTCCCGTTTTATATAGTCATTGTCCGGAGGAGTACCTACGGTATAATACTCCGACATAACAGGCACCGAATAGCAACTGGCGGTAACATAGGTTAGAGTGATATTATGTCCCGTCACATCCGTCATACTTGTCAGCATATAAGTCAAGGGAGCATTGGAAGTTACAAATGCATAAGGCCTGAAGGCATAAGATGTGCCTGCTTCATCTGTAATGATCACTTTTTCAGCACTATGCCACACTTTGCAATTCATCCTGGAACCGATAATGACAGGAGTCTGATTTTTGGGGTGCAAGAAGTATTTGAATGATCTTCCTCCGGGCAATGCAACTTCAAATATATCTCTTTCACCTTGCCCTATAAGGCCTTCATTAATAATTCCATTGGTCGTATTACTCGTATTGGGGTCGAACATTAAATTTCCCCACAAATTCATCAGTTCCTCGGTACCCGAACGGTAGTTCAACGTATCAGCACTCTGTACTTTCCAGTGATATTTTATTTTCTCCCATTCAGCCCAAGTAGCAAATGTACCGGAGGTCGCGTCTACCTTGCCCACAGCATTAAGGTTGACGCACCCTCCTGCCAAAAGATTCCAACCAAGACCTACCCACGTAGCTTCTTGAGCCACCTTGACTCCGCTCGCATGATAAGACAACGTAATGGGTAGTTCTATACGCCCACATTTAAGGGTATATAGCGGTATAGAGATATCAGGCGTTCCTGTGTATTCACTTACAGGAATGTTTCCATACAATTGCATACCTGCCGCTTCGGGAATAGCAGGTACATAATCATTTATCCGCAGAAGATGATTATTCATATCTCCACCGTCCTGTGCACGTACCGACTGCGTTGTACCACATAACATAAGAAGAGCTAACAATACTTTTATTCTATTTTTCATATTCAATGAAATTTATATATTTCTTAAATAAGTGCGCCTGAAGTAGGTATTTCGGCTTCCGGCACACTTTTTTAGTTTTGTAATACTGTTTTTACAGTGGCATCGCCTGCACGCCCAGCACACTGGCTATGGTGGCAATGATGGTACCCACAATTTTCAAGATATCTTTCCAGGTTTCTTTGCTTATTTTCATAATTCCATGTTTTAAAGATGATTGTTCTAAAATTCTTTACTTACCTCGAAGCACGGACACTGCTTCACCCACTCCCACGGCTCCACCTTCCCGTCACCGTCCAAATCGGGACTGAGGTCGCGGTGGCCGCATACACGGGCGTTCCGGAACTGTTGTAGCAGCTGGTACACCAGCAGGTGCAGGGCCGAACGCTGCTCCGGCGTACGGGTATCCTTCGGATTTCCCCGGGCATCCAGCCCGCCTTCGTAGCAGATACCTATCGAATACTTGTTGTGACCGCGGCAATGCGCACCGGGCAGTTCCAGGGAACGGGTTCCGAGCACGGTACCGTCTCTCCGGATATAGTAGTGGTAGCCCGTCGTGCGGAAGCCGCGACGGCGGTGCTCGGACTCTAAAGCCTCGGGAGTGAGCACATGGCCCTCCCGCGTGGCGCTGCAATGCACCACGATGTAGTTGATTTTTCGCATGAATAAGTAGTGAGTAGTTAGTAGTTGGTAGTTAGTAGTGATTTACGATTTGACGATTTACAATTGAGATTACTCTTCGTATCACAAATGCCTGCATAGGTACGATTATTCAGCAGTACGAATTTCAATCGTAAATCGTAAATCGTCTAATCGTAAATCCCCTTATCCCAGCGGATTATTTCCCTGGTCTCCGTCGCTGCCGCCATCACTGCCACCGCCGTCGTTGCCGCCCGAACCTGCCGTGTCCTGAAGGTCGAAGCGCACGCACTTCACCCCGGTCACCAGCGAACGGGTAGACACCGTATGGTCCAGATTACGCTTGGAGGTGGGCAGAAAACGCACTCGTAGTGTGGACTGGGTAGCCGACACCTTCAGAGGGTCTTCCACACCGTTCATGGTGGACTTCATCGTAAGGCGGAAAGTACCCAGACCGTCCAGCGTCACGCTCTCGGAAGACTGCAGGTGGCGAGTCATCACGGTCACCAGGTTGTCGATGACATTCTTCGAGTCACCCGTAGAGAGGGAAGACAACTCCGCAATCTCCTTAGCCACCTGCTCGGTGTCCACATTCCCCGTCAGCACCACGCGGGGATAGAAAAGCTTCTTGCCCTCTTTGTTGGCAAGAACCGACTGAAATGATTTGTAAATTACTGGCATAGTAGTTTTGTTTTAAAAATTAATAGTTTGTCTTGAAATTCAAGGATTCGTTTTTTTCAAATGAAACAACATTGTTTTATTTTCGTGTATTAAGCTTAACCACATTGCAAAGATAACGCTATCCGGAAAAGTGTGCAAATTAAAAAAACCGTTTTTCTTCATGAAATTATTCACAAATCGAAAACTTTACTTACAGCACAGGCTCAGCAGGTATCGCCCCGGTTGCCGTATCTTGCCATGACTCTCGCGCAAGGCATAGAAGCCCTTCCACAAAGGGTGGCCGATAGCACCGAAATTACTTTTGAGGATAATGGCATACTGCTCTTGCGGAGGAATATGGAACTGCTTCAGATTGAAAAGCAACCCGTCCAGGTTGCGGTCCGTGCCATCCTGCGGCGGTTGCAGTTGCTCTATTTTCCGAAGATATTCCCCCTCCGCGGATGGCACATCCGCGCCCTCAGTGCCCCCGGTTCCGGGGGAACTATGGAGGAGGGGATTTTCTTTGCTGTGTTGTGATGTGCTATGCTCTGCTGTGCTATATGTACCCGATGTCGCATTTTCGGGCTTAAATGCTGCACTTTCGGCAGCGGACGGCACGCTTCCATTGGCAGACGGCACTCTCCCGGCGGCAGTCGGCGCGGCCTCGTCATCGCTCTGAGAATCATCCACCAGACAATAACGTGTGTCTATGGCGGAAGATTTCCGGCGCTTGGTACTGAACAGATACTGCCGCTGTATCTCAGCAGAAGTCAAGATGGCGTATTTGCCGAAAAGGGCGGCATTGAAAATGCCGTACTCCACAGCCAGGGCAAGAATGCGCTTCACGTCGGCAGCCGTCTTTTCATAGAGGCAGGCGGAAAGGTCTTCGTAGAAAAGCTCGTCGGCACACACGTAATAGCCTTCGTCGGCATAAATGCAGGAGAGGGCGCCCAGCAGAATGGCAAAGGAGCCGTCACCCTCACGTTTCATGATGCGGCGCACCAGACGGTCGTGCATGAAGTCTGTGTTCAAGGGGAAATAGTCAAGTCCCCGTTTTTTGATTCTGGACATGGTTTGATGATTAGGGGTTAGTGATTAGGGGGAGAGAGCGGCTTGTATCATTCTATATCACCTGCTTCGCATAGGCGTTTCCGCTTGCGGAGCACGCTTTCGCGCACTACCTTCAAAGCATTCAGAATAAGATACATACGAAGGGTACAGTCCGAAATTTCAGTGATGACCGGATAACGGAGGGGATTGCTTGCTGGAAGTGAGCGACGGTAGCGGGCGTTGCTCATCGCCCTACGGCATTCCTTGCAATAATTGTCGGGGGCAAGCGTACGCTTGTCTACATAAAAAGAATCAACGGGCAGTTCTCTGTGGCAACATCCACAGAAACGAACATTTTTTTCAATAATCTGTTCCATAACCATTTTTTGTTAAGAATTAGTACAATAATATTTTTTCGGCACGCCCCTGCCAAAGATGCTTGTAGGGGCTGTTTGCTGGAAGTATATATCCAGCGTATTCTATCTATACATCCAGCGCGTTGCATCTATACTTCCAACGCACCTCATCTATACATCCGGCAAGGCGGATGCCCATTTTTTCAAATTCGTAAGTATTTTTGCTAAATTCGGATGCTTCCGGATAAAAGACCAGATGTGTATTTTCCATAAATCCCTCCCTTTTATTTGCATTTATAAAACATGATATGTATTTTTGTCCCAACAAAGATAATGCTGTTTTCATTTATAAAACAAACAAATCGGGAATTAAATTCTTAAATAAGACGTAAGACAGTATAAATGAGGAGATAATAGTTTCTGAATAATTTACACGTAAAAACTGAAGAATATGGCGAATGACAAAGACCCGGTATTTTGTGCGGCAGACATCATAAAACGTGCCAAACTGGCGAAAGAATTCAAGACAGACAGCGAACTTGCCGCCTTTCTGGGTATATCACGCTCCACACTGAGCAACTGGAACGCCCGCAACAGCATCGACTTCCCCCTGCTGCTGGGCAGCCTGGACGACGTGGACTACAACTGGCTGCTGACGGGAAAGGGCTCGCCTGCACATCATTCAAAATTCTGTGACAATGACTTGGTACAAGGTGAAGTGGAAATACTTCACACACCGAAAACAGCCGACCCTATGGACGACCGTAGCGTGACCCTCTATGACATCTCTGCCGCCGCCAACCTGAAGACACTGCTGGCTGACCGCCCGCAGTACGCCTTGGGGCGGATTGTAATTCCCAATATCCCTGTGTGCGACGGTGCCGTCTACGTCTCGGGCGACTCGATGTATCCCATCCTCAAGTCCGGTGACATCGTAGGCTTTAAGTCCATCCGCGACTTCACCGACGTCATCTACGGTGAAATGTATCTCGTCTCCTTCGAACGGGGCGGCGACGAATACCTGGCAGTGAAATACGTCAACCACTCGGAACGGCCGGACTGCATCCGTCTGGTGAGCTACAACAACCACCACGACCCCATGGACCTGCCGCTGGCGGCAGTCAATGCAATGGCCATCGTGAAGTTCTCGATAAGGAAGAATATGATGATGTAGAGGGCGGCATTATCACCGGAAATTTCGTAAGAAAGCTCCTGGCAAGGACTATTTAACAAGCAAACAGAGAAATTATACAAAAAAAGCTTGTAATTTATTCTTTTATCTTATTTTTGCGATGCCATAGGCATAATAATAAGTATCCGGAAAAAAACATGCTTATTCCATCCAATAGAACAAAGAGGGAGTGCATTCTTTCAAGGTTATGTTTTCTAGTGCTTTCAGTATGGGTGTTCCTACCTTCCGCAGCACAGAACAATCCCTACAAGATAGACGATGCACTCTACCCCATCTACCAGCGGGCTTCCAAGCAGGCACGCCAGCAGGAGGGGTTGCTGGTGGCCGACACTTTGTATCAACAGGCTCTGAAGCTCGGTGACAAAAAAGCACAATGCCTGGCATACATCATCCCCCTGCAGTTCTATATATCCCAAAAAGATGATAGCAAAATAGAAAAGGCATCCACTGACCTGAAAGAGATTTCACGTGCCAATAACTATCTGCAATATTATTATCACGCTTGGAGCAGCGAAATCATCTACTTCCTGAACCAACAACGCTCATTGCTCGCCTTGCAGAAAGCGGAAAAAATGAAAAAGCAAGCTTTTGCCGACAGATACCCTTACGGTATCTTCAGCTGTATCCGAACCATGGGCCATATCTACAAATCACGCGGAAACTTCGACCTCTCCGCCCAATACTATCAGGAAGCCTTGGACTATATGCTGAAGAATATGCCCGACCAAGATCCCAGCCAACTATACTCAAGCCTTGCCGAATATTACCGTAACACCCAAAAAGATTACGCCACCGCACTGGACTATTGCGAAAAAGCCTTGAAGAGCGCCAAAACAGAACGGAACATAGCCCAAGCCATGATAGAGAAATGCCTGGTACTATTCCGGCAGGGACGTATAGATGAATTCAACGACTGCTATAAAGAAGCCGTACAAATGGCGGACCGTTGCAAGCTCTCTGCCAGCGTTTCCCTACTGATAGCCCACATCAGCAAGAACATACTGGACAAACAGTATGAGCAGGCCCATGCCCACGCTGACCAATTGTCCGAGAAAGGCTTGCAACAACATGCCTACATTTACGAATGCGCCAAAGACTATCCCAATGCCATCAAATATCTGAAAAAATACCACCAGCAGTTGGATTCGACGAACAATCTCCTGCAACTGTCGGACATCGCCGAACTGAACACCCAGATAGGCGCCGAACGTCTGAAAATGGAAAACATACAGGCCACCTCGCGCTACCGCATCACTCTTTTCAGCATTGTCACCGGCTTTTTGCTGTTATCCCTGCTTTTCCTGATGCTCTACCTCCACCGCAAACGTAAAGTCAACCTCGAACTATGCCACAAGAACGAGGAACTTTCCGAAGCGCGCGACCAAGCCGAAGCAGCCAACAAGGCAAAGAGCATCTTCCTGCAGAACATGAGTCACGAAATACGGACACCGCTCAACTCTATCGTGGGCTTCTCACAACTCATCACTTCCCCCGACGCGAACCTTTCCCAAGAGGAAAGGCAGGATTTCTGCCATCTCATACAGCACAATTCCGACCTCCTCCTTACACTGGTGGGGGACATCCTCAGCGCAGCCGAGTTGGAAAGCAACAGATACACCATGAAGATAGCGCCGCACAGTTGCAACAAGCTCTGCCGGGAAGCCATAACCACCGTTGAACACCGCAAGCCCGAAGGCGTGAAGCTCTACTACACCTCCGAAGTGGACGACTGCTACGAACTGAGCACCGACGGGCAACGTGTGTGCCAGATACTCATCAACTTCCTTACCAATGCAGAGAAACACACCACACAAGGCGAAATCCGCCTGCACTGCTCCCTCACAGAGCATCCCGGATACGTCACCTTCTCCGTCACCGATACCGGTACCGGCATTCCCCCGGAATACTCGGAAACCATCTTCGAACGCTTTGAAAAGGCCGACAACTTCGGGCAAGGCACCGGTCTGGGACTCAATATCTGCCGCCTCATCGCCGAACGGCTGAAAGGGAAAGTGCTGCTGGACAAGGAGTACAAGGAGGGGGCAAGGTTCGTGTTTGTACTGCCGGTGAAAAAATCCATTTGAAGAGCAAGACCAAAACAACAAAGGCTGCCTCTTCTGCATCCTCCGAAACATCGGTATCTGCAGAAGGGCAGCCTTCTATATAAATAGCCGTAAAGCTATGCTGATTATAAACCGAATGCGGCTTTCACCTTGTCCACATAATCCAGCTTCTCCCAGGTGAAGAGTTCCACTTCAATGTCCTTGTTGCCTTCGTAGCGGCTCTTGAAATGCTTGACGATGGTCTGCGGCTCGCGGCCCATGTGTCCGTAGGCGGCAGTCTCCTGATAGATGGGGTTGCGCAGTTTCAGGCGGTCTTCTATTGCCTTGGGGCGAAGGTCGAACAGCTCGTCAATCTTACGGGCAATCTCACCGTCGCTCATATTGACGTGGCTGCGGCCATAAGTATCTACGAAAATATTGATGGGGCGTGCCACACCGATGGCGTAACTTACCTGCACCAGCATTTCGTCGGCAACGCCGGCAGCTACCAGATTCTTGGCAATGTGGCGGGCTGCATAAGCTGCGCTGCGGTCTACCTTAGAGGGGTCCTTTCCGGAGAAAGCGCCGCCGCCATGGGCACCCTTGCCGCCGTAGGTATCTACGATAATCTTGCGTCCCGTCAGCCCGGTGTCACCGTGAGGACCACCGATTACGAACTTGCCCGTGGGGTTGACGTGGTATGTGATACGGTCGTTGAACAGTGCCAGCACCTTTTCATGATGGATGGAAGCAATGACACGCGGCATCAGAATCTCGATTACATCCCGGCGGATTTGGGCGAGCATTTCCTCGTCGGCCTTCAGCTGGGCGGCATCGCTGTCGTCGGCAGGCTGTACGAAGTCGTCGTGCTGGGTGGAAACTACGATGGTATCGATGCGTACGGGTGTGCCGTTGTCATCATATTCGATGGTCACCTGGCTCTTGGCGTCGGGACGGAGGTAGGTCATCACCTTGCCTTCGCGACGGACATCTGCCAGCACTTGCAGGATGCGGTGTGCAAGGTCCAGTGAAAGCGGCATGTAATTCTCCGTTTCGTTGGTGGCGTAGCCGAACATCATCCCCTGGTCTCCGGCACCTTGTTCCATGGGGTCCTGTCGCTCCACGCCGCGGTTGATGTCGGGGCTCTGCTCGTGGATGGCGCTCAGCACGCCGCACGAATTGCTCTCGAACATATACTCGCCTTTGGTATAGCCGATTTTCTTGATTACTTCGCGTGCGATGAGAGGCATGTCAACGTACGCTTTGGTTTTCACTTCTCCAGCCAGCACTACCTGACCGGTAGTAACCAGAGTTTCGCAAGCTACTTTCGAACTGGGGTCGTAGGCCAACAGTTTGTCAAGCACAGCGTCCGATATTTGATCGGCCACTTTGTCGGGGT
>OHBJ01000664.1_pt1 | contig 22820 bp, 17 predicted proteins | sample 1577241 | NCBI WGS metagenome assembly OHBJ01 (sample SAMEA3541594, study PRJEB24748) | human gut metagenome | biome: human gut; feature: human-associated habitat; material: faeces | place: China | collected 2012 | reverse complement strand
ATGAAGTGCTCAAGGAAGCCAATAACAAGGGCACCTGCGGGCGGGGCTTGGGATCCGGCAGAAGTTTTGGGAGGGTGAAAGATGGGGCGCAACCCTCCCTTATCGCCCGCAAAGATCTCAATTGCATTTGCAGGGCAGGCGTGCTACAATAAAGACTCGTGATTTTTTGAGGAAAAAGGAGACAGATAAATTGGAAAGAATGTTCAGCCGGAAAGCCCTGCGGCAACTGCTGCTGCCGCTGATGGCAGAGCAGGCGCTTGCCATGACCATAGGCATGGCGGATACCGTCATGGTGGCGTCCTGCAGCGAAGCCGCCGTTTCCGGCGTTTCACTCATTGATTCGGTGAACGCGGTGTTTCTATGGCTGTTCCCGGCACTGGCGACCGGCGGCGGCGTGGTGCTGGCACAGTACATCGGCAGAGGTGAGGAAGATAACGCACGGCGCAGCGTTGGTCAGCTCACTCTGCTGCTGGTTGGTTTTTCACTGATGATATCGATTCTGTTTATGCTGTTCCGTGATAAATTACTGCTTTTATTATTCGGGCAGATTGAGCCGCAGGTAATGGGCTACGCGCGCACCTATTTTACCGTTTCCATCATTAGCTATCCTTTTCTGGCACTTTACAATGTAGGTGCTTCGGTATTCCGTGCGGTGGGTAACTCCAAGCTCTCAATGACCGTTTCCACTGCCGCCAATGTCCTCAATCTCATTGGAAATGCCGTGCTCATCTACGGGTTTGGACTGGAGGTGCTGGGCGCAGGACTGGCGACCCTTGCCTCCCGTGTGCTGGGAGCGGTCATTATGGTCTGCCGACTGCTGCGCCCCGACTGTGCGGTAGGGGTGCACACCCTTGGTGATCTGCGGTTCCAAAAGGAGATGTTCGGCAGAATTCTGCATATCGGCATTCCCAGCGGATTGGAAAGCGCTGCCTTCAATATCGGTAAGCTGTTGGTGGCAAGCCTTGTATCAACGCTGCCAACGGTTGCCATTACCTCCAATGCGGTGATGAACACCCTGCAAAGCATCATTCTCATTCCCACCTCTGCCATTCACTTGGCGGCGGTGCCCATCGTGGGTCAGTGCTTGGGCGCAGGCAAAACCGAGGACGCCAAATACTACACTCGGTGGCTGGTGGGTCTGGCATACCTTTGCCTTTTTGTTACGGCAGGCGGGACGCTGCTATTTGCAAACCCCATTCTATCGCTGTTCAAGCTGACACCGGAGACTGCGGCGGTGGCGCTGCGGCTCCTGCGCTTCTACTTCTGCATTGCAGTCACACTATATCCGCTTGCCTTTACCATCACCCCCTGCCTGCGGGCGGCGGGCGATGTGCGGTTCTGTCTGATCGGTGCAATGACCGGTATGTGGTTGGGGCGCATTCTGTGCAGTCACCTGTTTGTCGCACTCGGCTGGGGTATTATGGGAATCTGGGTCGCCATTGTGGCGGATTGGCTCATTCGCATTGCGTTTTACCTGCCGCGGTACCTGAGCGGGAAGTGGCTGAGGAAAAGGGTGATATAAGAACGGCAAAAAGGAAGCCCTGGAAGGCTTCCCTTTTTTGTTAGCGCTACTTTATTGCCTCCAATTTTAAGATAACATGCCCTATGTATTGATTGTATTTATCCAAAAATATCCATGTTGGATATATTGCAGGAAGTTTATTACTTGACTGTTCATTCCAAAAAAAATCTGTATCTGATCGATGTGTAAATTTTAGCCCGTTTAGCTGTGCGCTTATTTCTGCACTTTGTCCTATAATATACTTTGCATCTGTGTTTTTATTTTTATAGTCCAACCACAATTCCTCATTTCCTAAATGCATTGTCGATTCACTAAGCATCATTCCTTTTGGGCGTTCTGTCATATAGCTGCTATCCAATGAAAACGATGCCTCGTAATCAAAAAGATATTTTCCTGTGTGATTATAAGCGTTAAACTTTAACGAATCGGGAGTTGCAAGAGGAATGCCTCCCACCCAACTCATTTTGACCTTTTCGTTATCATTCAATTCGACCACTACAGCTTGAGGGTCGTTATCCGCCGTTCCCCTACTTACTGTAATAACTACACATGACGACTTCGGCTGAATCCGCTTTCCTGACTTAATACTTTGAGAAACAACAATTCCCTTTTCAGCGGTCTCACTGCTCTCGGTCTGTAAAAGATATGACAAGCCATTTCTTTTAATCATTTCAGCAGCTTCTTGCCATGGCAGATACTGAGTATTAGGGACAACTGCATATTCTATTCCCAAGCTGACCTGCACATACACAACATCTCCTGTTTTCATTTGTGTGCCTGTTTTGGGCGACTGGCTTAAGACCTCTCCCTTGACAGCTATGCTGGATTCTCCAGTATATATATCATTTCTGCGAACCACTCGAAGCCCCATAGAATTCAGAGTAGTCTTTGCCCGCTGATACCCCATTCCCTTTACATCTGGCATTGTTATTACATCGGCGCCAAGGCTGTCCACCGGCCCGGAGGAGACAACGACCTTCAGCTTTTCGCCCTGTTGGTACACCTCCCCCGCCGAGCGGCTTACGCTGATCACCGCACCGGTGGGGACCGTTTGGCTATGCTCGTACTGAACCTTTGCCTCAAAGCCGGCTTCCTTGACTTTAAGCCTGCTTTCCTCCCACCAGGTATCCTCTACCTGCGGTACCAGCGCGTACTGCGGACCGGTGCTGACCTTTATTTTGATCTCCCCGCCCTTTTTGATCTGTTCGCCGGGGGCAGGGGATTGTTCCAAAATGACACCTTGTTTTACATTATTGGACTGAACTGCACCGACGACCTGCAGGGTAAGCCCTGCCTGCCGGGCGGCATCGGCGCCCTCCGTCTCTGTCAGGTTGATGACACCGGGCGTGTTAACACTGTTCCCCTGAATGGCATCAAAGTCAAAGGTGAGACCACCCGAGCCGAAGCGGAGTACGCCCATGGCAAACAGCGCAACGCCAGCCGCTGCCACGGCACCTGCGCCACCCAACACCAGCTTGAGCCACAGCGGTGTTCGGGTGCTGAATCTGCGTTCCTTTTTTTCTGCAATACGCACAACGGTGGTTGTAGCCAATAGCTGGCTTTCAAACTCCGCTGCTGATTGCGTGCGGTTTTCCGCCTTAATATTTAAGGCATTCAGAATTGCCTTTTCTGCATTCTTCGGCAGCTTAGCCCCCAATGCGGACGGCGGTTTCAGATTATCCTTTTCCTTGCGCTCCAGCGATTCCTCCGGTACTACTCCGGTAATCATGCGGTACAGCGTGGCTGCCGCTGCATAAACATCTGACCACGGTCCCTGCTGGCCGTGGGAATAATACTGTTCCTCCGGCGCATAGCCGGGCTTTAAAATGACCGAAAGGCTTTTACTATAGCCGTTGGAGGCATAGCGAGCAGCGCCAAAGTCCAAGAGCTTTACTTCGCCCTCTTTGGTCAGGAAGATGTTATCGGGCGAAATATCACGGTGAATAATTCCCTCCTGATGGACGGCATTCAATGCCGCCAGTACCGGCAGCATCACTTCCAGTGCCTTATCATAGGGCATTTTCCCGCCGTTTTCTTTCAGGTACTCCTTCAGCGTTACGCCGTCCAGATACTCCATAACGATGTACGCCGTCAGGTTTCTTGCAAAGGTATCCAATATCCTCACGATTCCCGGCGTATTCTGAAACTTGGAAAGACGCTGCGCCTCCTCCATGAACTTTTGCAGCCCCGTCATGAACTCATTGTGACGCTCGCCATCGTAGATCGTCACGGTGAGATTGCCGGGAATGCGGGTGGCATAGTCGCTGGGCATATACTCCTTGATCGCTACCCGGCGTTCCAGCTTATTATCCCATGCGATGTAGGTCACGCCGAAGCCGCCGTAGCCAATCGAGCGTCCGATCACATAGCGGTCGTTCAGCAGGCTGCCCGGTTGAATATGATACGCCTCTTTTGCCGGTGTTCCCTCTGCATAGCCGCAGTAGGGGCACCTGCCATCGGTTGTTTTCTCGTAGGTGAGCATACAGCCCATGCACCGCATTTCGCTCATATTTTCCTCCTATGTTATTCCTTTTTACGCCGCAAGGTATTCGCTGCTCATCCAGCCATAGGTGCCGTTGAACTCCACATAGCACCAGTCCTTTTCGGCGTGATGGACAATGACCGGACAGCCATAGGGCAGGGTGTAGATGGTATCATAGTTTGTACCGGCGCCGGCGCGCAGGCGCAGACCGTCCTCTGCCGTGACATGGCGGATCGCCGCACTTTCGGTGCTCGCGGGCTGCTGAACGGTGCCGTTGGCCGCAGCGGGGTCTTTCAGATAGCGGTCGATCTCCTTGACACAATAATTGGAGAGGTAGTGGTAGTAAACATCGCCACTATCCTGATACAGCACCGTGATGGCACCGTTTTTCTTTGCGCGGAGGTTCCAATCATAGTCGCTGCCATTCCAGCTATCCCATTTTCTTTGCAGGACGATGGCGTAATTATCAACGGTGATGATCTTTTCGATGCGGTAGGTATCATCGCCACCGCCGCCCAAGCCGGAGGGGAAAACATATGCCTTTTGCGATGGCAGATAGAACTTTACCCCATGCAGCTCCTCTTTGCCGATGCCGAACACCTTATCCGCCTGTTTTATTAGGCGATCTTCAATATCCGCAGCGGGGATCGCTTTGCCCATGTAATAAGAGCCGTTGACCTCGCCATCGAACCAAGGGTAGCTATCGGCATTGAAGCCGCTGAAGAACGAAGTGTAAACATAAAGGGCATCGCTTGTGCTCAGCACATTTTTGTTTATCCAGTTTTCCTTGCCGAAATAGGGGGATACCGTACAAAGCTCATCGGATCTACACGAAGCAAAGCTTTCATCATAGAGGGGCATCTGAAGCAGGAGAGACTTCCACTCCGACGGAGTGGTTTCCTCCTGCCATGTGTATGCCGCAGGGGCAGGCTCCGCCGGCTCCTGCCCGATATTGCTGTTTTCGCTGCCGCCTTTGGCGGGCGGGGCGCCGCAGCCGGTAAGGAGCAGTGCCAACGCCAACATAAATGCTGGTATGTTCTTCTTCATTGTTAAGCTCTCCTTTATCTGATAAATAGTCCTATGTGGGAATGGAGCTGGCGGGTAGCCGCCGGCTCCGTATCGCTGTATTATCTTATTTTTTCTTTCCAGCGGTAAACGGTGCGGCTTTCCACTTCGATGCCGGTTCCGGTGGAGAGATAGCTATCCTGCCAGTCGCTCCATGCACCGGTAGAGCCCTGTGTATATTTGTAGCGGTAGCGGGTCTCTACCTGTGTGGCGTCATCTGCTGTTACGCTGCCGGATTGCCAATCGCTCCAGCTGCCCCAGTCGCCCCACTGCCAATAGTAGTACAGCGTGTAGGAAGTTTCACGATAAACTTCACCACTATAGTACAGATACAATCCGCCGCAATACAGCTTCCCCTTTGAGTTATCACCATAGTATTCCGAAGAAACCTTCTCGCAATATCCTACCCTACCGGACCATGGTACGCCGGAATTATTCATATGTTGCCTTGCCCCGTTTTCCGTTCGATCCGCATAATAATGCGGATCGCCTTTCCCATCTGTGTAATAATGATAATATAAATACCCTGTCTCGTAATGCCCACTGCCGGGCTTACTGGAAGACCAAGTATCGGAGCCCCCTATTGTTTCACTATTATAACGTGTCCAGCCACTAAGAGAAGCGCTTTCCGATGTGGTGTAGTTTTTGGTACGGGTACGATACCTGTACTCTACCTCCTGCTGCGAAATATTGCTGCTGCTATCGGAATAGGACTGCCACGCTGACCAATCGCTTTCTACCGGAATGGTACGGGACCGGTACTGTGTTTTACTTTCCACCTGATAATCACCGGAGGGCTTTGAGGTGCTCCAATCACTCCACTGGGGCTGACCCTTACTGACGACCAGATCAATGGGGGTATCGACACGGATCCGGTCGGAGGTGGTGACGCTTTGCGAAATGACCACACCAGCCGCTACCGACTCGTGATATTTTTCGGTGACGGTCACATTGGTGAAGCCCCTGCCGCTTAAGGTGCTCAACGCCTTACTGCTGCTCTGTCCCACCACATTGGGGAGTGCTGCCCGTTTGCCGAGGCTGACCGTGATGGTCACATCGGACTCGGCTTTGATTTTTTTCCCTGCCTTGACGCTTTGGGAAGCAACCAAGCCCTCCGCAACAGTATCGCTTTCCGCTTCTTTTACGGTACAGTTCAGCTTGCTGTCCCGCAGTGCCTGAACCGCCTCGGAGCGTGTCATTCCGACCACCGACGGAACCTCTGTAAGATTGCCGAGACTGATGACGATGGAAACCTCCGTGCGCACCTTCACACGCTTGCCCGCCGAAACGCTTTGTGAGATGACGGTATTTTCCGCTACGCCGGCATTGGATTCTTCGGTGATGGTATAGCGCAGCTCGCTGCTTTCCAGTTGCTTGATGGCATTTTCACGACCGGAGCCAACCACAGAAGGAACTGTAGTATATTTGCCGATGCTGACCGTGATGGTTATGACAGTCTGAACATCGGTGGTCTCGCCTGCCTTTATGCTTTGGGAGATGACCAAGCCCTCTGCCACAGTGTCGCTTTCCTCCTCAACCAACCTGTACTGCAGCTTGCTGTTTTGCAGGGCGGCGATGGCGCTGCCTTGCGTCATGTAAATCACATTCGGCACAGAAACTCTCTCCACGCCCATGCTGATGGTAATCTGCACCACATCTCCCACTTTAAGCGTCTGCCCTGCATTTGTATTCAGCGAGATGATGCTGCCCTTGGGCGCCGTCATGCTGTACTGGTCATTGGTACGCAGTACGCGCAGACCAACCTTATTGAGTGCCTTTTTTGCGTCATCAAAGGTCATTCCTGAAATGTCGGGCATTCTGACCGTTTTATTCTCAAATCCATTTTCGGATCCTTTGGAAACAACGACCTTCAGTTTTTCGCCGACCTGAAATTTCGAGCCCGCCTCGTGCCCCAACTCTATCACGGCATTTTTGGGCACAAAATCACTATACTCATAGAACACCTTTGGCTTGAAACCTGCTGATGTTACTTTCCCCTCGCTCTCTTCCCACCTTGTATCCACTATATCCGGTACCAGTGCATAGCTTGGGCCCGTGCTGATGGAAACGCCAAGCTCGCTGCCTTTGATGGTTTTTTCTCCGGGAGCAGGCGACTGTGCCATGATGATCCCCTGCTTTGCCGTATCGGATTCGTAAGAGCCGGTGATATAGAAAACAAGCCCTGCCTGCCGAGCGGCATCGGCGCCCTCCGTCTCTGTCAGGTTGATGACACCGGGCGTGTTGACACTGTTCCCCTGAATGGCATCAAAGTCAAAGGTGAGACCACCCGAGCCGAAGCGGAGTACGCCCATGGCAAACAGCGCAACGCCAGCCGCTGCCACGGCACCTGCGCCACCCAACACCAGCTTGAGCCACAGCGGTGTTCGGGTGCTGAATCTGCGTTCCTTTTTTTCTGCAATACGCACAACGGTGGTTGTAGCCAATAGCTGGCTTTCAAACTCCGCTGCTGATTGCGTGCGGTTTTCCGCCTTAATATTTAAGGCATTCAGAATTGCCTTTTCTGCATTCTTCGGCAGCTTAGCCCCCAATGCGGACGGCGGTTTCAGATTATCCTTTTCCTTGCGCTCCAGCGATTCCTCCGGTACTACTCCGGTAATCATGCGGTACAGCGTGGCTGCCGCTGCATAAACATCTGACCACGGTCCCTGCTGGCCGTGGGAATAATACTGTTCCTCCGGCGCATAGCCGGGCTTTAAAATGACCGAAAGGCTTTTACTATAGCCGTTGGAGGCATAGCGAGCAGCGCCAAAGTCCAAGAGCTTTACTTCGCCCTCTTTGGTCAGGAAGATGTTATCGGGCGAAATATCACGGTGAATAATTCCCTCCTGATGGACGGCATTCAATGCCGCCAGTACCGGCAGCATCACTTCCAGTGCCTTATCATAGGGCATTTTCCCGCCGTTTTCTTTCAGGTACTCCTTCAGCGTTACGCCGTCCAGATACTCCATAACGATGTACGCCGTCAGGTTTCTTGCAAAGGTATCCAATATCCTCACGATTCCCGGCGTATTCTGAAACTTGGAAAGACGCTGCGCCTCCTCCATGAACTTTTGCAGCCCCGTCATGAACTCATTGTGACGCTCGCCATCGTAGATCGTCACGGTGAGATTGCCGGGAATGCGGGTGGCATAGTCGCTGGGCATATACTCCTTGATCGCTACCCGGCGTTCCAGCTTATTATCCCATGCGATGTAGGTCACGCCGAAGCCGCCGTAGCCAATCGAGCGTCCGATCACATAGCGGTCGTTCAGCAGGCTGCCCGGTTGAATATGATACGCCTCTTTTGCCGGTGTTCCCTCTGCATAGCCGCAGTAGGGGCACCTGCCATCAGTTGTTTCCTCGTAGGTGAGCATACAGCCTAAACATCTTTTTTCGCTCATCTTCAATCCTCCAGTCCCAACTCCCCTACCAGCCATCTGAGCGTGGGGTATTTTTCTTTTGCGAACGCAATCAAAGCATTTTTTTCCATTGGCACTTCACCGTCATTGGTGATATACATTTCCGTTTGAACAGTATTACTAAAGAGATAGCTGAGATAACTGAGAGCCGCTTCGTTCTTATTGGAATCGTCACTGGGCTGAATATATAAACGGCTATGGAACGCAACGTAATCGATCCATTTGTAAGATACCGGCATGGGGCTTACCGCATAATAGCCCGGCATACTCTCCTGAACAGCCGCAATATCGCTTAATTCTCCGAGGTACATGACCGATTCTCCGTTGCAGAATTCCTCACAGGCATCAGCCATCGCATTTACAGCAAATGTTCTATAGATTCCCTTTGAAATCAGCGCTGCGCATTCTTCCACCTCCACGATCGGTTTTGCGAGATCAATGTAATCCTCAAATGTAGACAGCTTATTGTAAAGCGTCATGTCCTCCACATAAGGGATCGGTATGTCATAGAGAGACATCAGTTTAACATTGTAGAAGATTACCGGCATGTCAAAGCCCGTTGCCACCCACTTATTCTCCGTGCTCTTCTGCTTCATGACATTCAGTAATGGGTAGTCTCTCTCTTCCAATGAGTGAATAAGCTTATCCAATTCCATTGCCGACTGAGGAACTTCGGCAAATTTCTCGCTCTTTACGCCAACTCCGGTTTTTTGAAGCATCTTTGCCGTTACCTTGCCGCCGCTTTCCTCTTTGAGAAGTTCTCCTGCTTTTGCAAAGCCGCTTTGGAGACACACGTCGTTGCTTCTTTCAACGCTGACCGAACACGGCTGCAGGTGATTGACCGATAAACCGCCTCCCGATTGGAACACCGTAGATACCACAACAAGCGCCGCCACCAGTACCGCTGCGGCAGAACATGCCAGTATCGCTGTCTTTTTTCTTTTGCGCTCGATTGCCTTCCGTTGCTCCTGCGGCAAAAGCACCAGTTCATCGCTGTAAAGCGCCTTTTCCATTTTCTCTATCGATTTGAAACGCAGAGCAGCATTAATTGCCATCGCTTTCAAAATGATGTTTTCCAGCTTTTTATCGATCTCCGGATTGATCGTACTGGGAAGCACGATCTGATCATCGACTAAGCGATCAACAGACTCCTCCGGTGCCATGCCGGTCAACATTCGGTACAGCGTAGCACCTAAGGCATAGATATCGGTAAACGGTCCCTGACGGCTCTTGGAACGATACTGTTCCGGCGGGGCGTAGCCGGGCTTTAGCACAACGGAGAGCGTTTTTTCCTCATCTCCGACCGAAAGTCTTGCCGCGCCAAAATCCAATACCTTAACCTGACCGTTTTTCAGAATGAAAATATTATCGGGGCTGATATCTCTATGTACAACACCTTCGGCATGAATTGCCTTCAGTGCCTCCATAACCGGACGGATTATTTCCAAAGCTGCTGCAGGCGACACCTTGCCGCCCATTTTTTTCAGATAGTCCTTCAGGGAAATACCGTCCATATACTCCATAACGATATAGGCGGTATTGTTCGCTTCAAAATAATCATAGACATTGACAATATTGGCATGCTGACTGAACTTTGCCATCGTTCTGGCCTCTGCCAAAAAACGTTCTTTTCCATAGTCAAATTGTTCACGCCGGCTGCCCGAATAAACGACTACGTTTGCCTGTCCCGGCACACGGTTCACCAAACCATTCGGATAGTATTCCTTTACAGCCACCTGCGTTCCCAGTTCAATATCCCATGCATGGTAAATAACGCCAAAGCCGCCAAAGCCGATTGCCATGCCGATCTCATAGCGATTCATCAGAATCGTTCTTGGCGCAAGATGATAAAGCTCCTTCGCACGCGTACCATCGACCCAGCCACAATAGGCACACATATCATATTGCCCCATATCCTGCATACAGTTCATGCACACATGTTTTCTCTCCACCATTTTTCCTCCCGTTATACGATGCGAATTGCTATTGCAGAAAAGTTGTCGGCATTTTCCTGTGCCGCCTCGCCACGCTTTTCTACCAACTCTTTCATCTTTTCTAACCAGTGCTGTGCATTCTGCTCCTTTTTATAAAAGCCAGTCATTTCTTCTTCCAAGATGTACTCCCAAAATCCATCGGAGCACAGCAGAAAGCCGTCCCCGCGTTTTACATGCACCGGCTTTGGGTTAATGGAATACCTCGGGGTCTCCCATTCCACGCCAAGTACACGCAGCAGCTTATTTCTATCTGGGTGATGCCGGATCTCGCTCTCTTTTATTTCGCCGGTGGAAACCAAAAGCTGCGGGACGCTATGATCCATGGTAAGGCGCTTCCAGCCGCGGGACGAAAAATGATAGAGTCTGGAGTCCCCGATATATCCGAAGTATGCCTTGTTCTTTTCTATTCGCAATAAAACCATGGTGGTCTTCATTTTTTGTCCGGCGTCCAGTTCATTCTGTTTTTTCAGAATGGAACTCTGCGCCCTTTCAAAGCAATCACACAGCAATGCATTTCCTTTGTTCCCTGTGTCCTCAGCACAGCTAAGAGAGCATTCTACCGCCAATGAAGATGCAATATCTCCCATTCCGTGACCGCCTAAGCCATCAGCGAGCACAAAGGTGGCGCAATCCCCTTGCTCTGTAGAAATCCCCACACGATCCTCATTATAAGAACGTTGCCCCTGACAGCAACATACGGCATAGTCTATCATTTATCATCTTCCTTTTTGGGTATCAAATTATAAAAGCCATTCCGCAAGGGAACCTCTATCCCCTGCGGAATGGCTCCACAAACAAAATTTATTGCAGACGGAAACTATCGGACTGACCGCCCAAAGAAACTATGCTGCCGGATCCGCACATTCTTTCCATATTGGAAGGAATTTTTTCTCCATTAATAAAGGTGCCATTCTTGGAATAATCCGTTATACCATAAGCATTTCTATCTTTGTAATAACGAATATCACAATGGTGGCGACTGATATTCTCCCGATTTTCCGGGAAAACCAACTCACATTGAGACGGGTCTCTGCCAATGATGATTGCTGAATCCCTTGAAAGTTCAAAAACCTGACCAGCATATACGCCGGAAATCCCGATTAGTGCGCCGTTCCTCGCCTTTCCGTTCTTGGTATTGCCATTGCTATCAAAGCTGATTCTGCAAGAAAATGCAATCAGTGTTTCCAGCCAGCCAAAGCTGCTGAGGACAATCCATTTATTAAAGCCGAAGCCAAAGTATACTTCCGCCTTGACAAACAGTGTAAAGACCGTCACGCCTAAAGCATAAACCACCATAATAACGGTTGCAGCAATATATGCATTGGAGGAAATAATACTTACTAGTAAGAATAGTAGCCCTGCTACCGTGACGCCGGTAGATCCAAAGAAAAACATCTGCCACCAAGGGCGTTTCGCCATATTAAGATAGTAGATATCCCGTGCAAAAGGAATGTATGCCATCCAATTCTTGTTTTCCGGATTACCCGCCTTTTGTCCCATGCACATCAAAATGTAGCTGGAATACACATAACCAGCAGCGCCAACAACAATTGACACAATTATTGTAATTGCACTTGCAGCAAGCCATGACATAGCGTAATTCAGTAAAAATGTTAAATCGTCCATTTTTCTTTCTCCTTGTCTTTGTTTTATCCTAATGTAAAAATGTCTTTCTGATTGCTCAGATAGATTTTTTCGCCTCGTTCTACGGCAGTTTCCGTTTGCGGCTGCAGGCGGATACCGTCTTCAAGAAAAGTACCGTTGCTGGAAAGGTCGGTCACATAATACATTTTTTCCGCAGCACTGTACCGTATTGCGCAATGTTGGCGGCTGATGTTATGATCCTCAAAAACAATGCTGCACATGGCAGGGTCTCTGCCAAGCACCAATGTTTCTCCATCAGAAAGTCCAAACTCCGCACCGGCATAGTCGCCGCTCACTGCGATAAGAACGCCGCCGGTATGATCTGGCTGTGCGGCGGTTTGCTTCGATGCAGCTGTTGGGGTAAGTAACAGGCCAGCCGCTGCAAATACCAGCGCAAGGAACGGTGCTGCGGTTAGCTTGACCAAATTTTCTGCTTTGGAGCAAACAATCAATGCAGCAATCAGCATTGCGCCCGTTATCACCGCTGCCCCAATACCATAGCTTCGTTTCTTTTCCACTGCACCAACAATGGCGACCAAAATAGCCACTCCTGCCAGTATCAGTGCTATCGTGATGTATGTCCCAGCGCTGTCGGAAACGAAAGAAAAGTTATCTTTCACCTCCAACAGGCTCAATTGCAATGTACCAAGCGGAAGCGCAAACCAATCCAGAAAGAGCATCACAGCAGAAAGAATATACAAGAGAATGCTCCCTGCTGTCTGTAATTTCATTTGTTTGTTATCCATCTTTGATGCTTCTCCTTTATTCACTGTTCTCTATACACTATCACTCCTCATCTTCCTGCCAATCAAAGGTCTCTCCGCAGCAGGGGATCAGCATCAATTCCGCATCGCCAAGCTGGAGTCGATCGTAAGCCTTCATTTGGGCATTGCTCATCAGCAGGTTGCCGTTAAGATAAACCAGCTCGTGAGACTCTCCCATCTGTGCCAGGAAAATACGCTGATTCGGCTCATACAGAACAATCGCGTGCTTATCCCGCGAAACTGTATTTTCGCCGGTCAGCTTAATATCCATATTCTGTCCTCTGCCAATAAAATTGCGTCCGGCACGCAGACGGAAGTCCTCGCCCTTATGTACGCCTTTGGTGCATACAAGCCAGCCAACCACAGGATCGCTATCCTTCTTAAAAAAGCCCTGAGTAACAGGTTCATCATCAAAAGGAGTGACCGCTCTAATCTCGGCAGCAACCTCTACAACCTGAGGAGCCGGTACTGCCTGAGCCATCTGCGCCATCTGTTCTGATTGAACCGGCTTGCCCAAGGTGACGGTCACCTGATCGTCCAATGTTTTGGTCACGGTAGGATTCCCCTGCGGCATACCGCCTGCCATATTTGCACAGTGCGGGCAGCTCGCAAACCGGTCTGCATCATAAAAATGTCCTTTTTCGCATCTTGTCTGTCTCATAATGTTATTCTCCTTTTGCAATATAATCTTTCCGCCTCTTTTACCGGCAGGAAAGTACTACTACTGTGGTGTTATCCTGGTGTCTATGCCATTTATCCATCGCGCTTGCCGTCAAAACCCCCGGCAAAAACTCCGGCTTGTCCTCGTAACGGCGAATTATCTCTTGTATTTCCGTTTCCGGCAGAGCCTTGTATAATCCATCGGAGCAAAGAATGACCATTTCTCCGGCTTTCAATGGAATTCCTTGTTTTTCGGCATCTGCCAGCGGCACGCCATCTATCCCGATAAAGCTGATCAGAGCCTCCTTTTCGGGATCGGTTTCCGCTTGCTCTTGAGTCAGTGTTCCCTTGCGTACCTGTTCCTGCAACAGCAGCATATAGTTGTGGTCACGCGTCAGTTTGTTAAGGCTTCCATTTCTATAGTGGTATATTCTGCTGTCACCCACACTGCACCAATAAAGCTTGTCTTCGGTTATATAGGCGCTTATCAGCGTTGTGCCGGCTCTGTGTCCATCGCCCAGCTTCTCCGATATCTCCACAACCTTTTCATCTGCCTTATCAATTGCTGCGCGTGCACATGCTGCATAGTTTTCCGTCGGATCTCCGCTTTTTTGGAATTGCTCCATAAATGTGACCACGCCGGTATTGCTGGCCTTTTTCCCCGCAGCAAGTCCTCCCATACCGTCGCAAACAATCCCAAGCAGCCCGTTTGCCTCGTTGCTGCCAACGGGAACAACCGCATAGCTGTCCTGTTGGTCTTTTCTGGTACCGATAATCGATGCTGCATAGCCGCTTATCGTCAATTTACTGCCGGAGCAAACCGCAAGCTGTTTTCCCTTTAAAACCGTTTTTTGTGAAATGTCATCGGGTTTGCTATATCGTTCATATTTCTTCCGTCGTTCTAACAAAAATGTTATTGATGCCGTCACAAGAGCCAAAATCGCAACGATCCATACCCAGTTCTCTTTTATATAGCTTGCTATCAATTCACCATTCATATTGCATTGACCTCTATCAAGCACTCCTCATTTGCTAAATACAGCCTATCCCCGGAAGATACCGCATATTTACACATTGGGATCAAGCGCTGACCATTATAAAAGAATGTCCCGTTTGTAGAATTTCCGTCCCAGATTACAAATCGCTTCTTTGTGCTGTTATATATGATATGCAGATGCTGTTTACTTACGGACGCCAAAGGGATCTGGAGTGTTCCGCCGGAATTTGTCCTGCCCACTATAAATTCCCTGTCGGCCAGAAATTCAATGCCATTCCCCTTTAACGGTCCTGACAGTATTCGTATATTGCAAATTCCACTTCTTTGCGGATAAACGGCAGCTGGCACAGCGGATACCGCCGCCGGTTTCCGGGGCGATTCTATGACCGGCTCGCTTCTTGCAGCTGCCACAAAATCGCTAATATGCTGAAAGCGATCTTTCGGATATACTGCTATTGATTTATTAATGGCATGTGCAAAATTTTGCGGTATGTCCGGTCTGATCTGCTGCAGCGGTACAATATCGTTCCCCTCTATTCTTGAGGGTGCATCTGGGATTTTCTGCCCTGATAAAATCGTATACAGAGTACAGCCCAGTGCGTATATATCGGTATATTCCCCTTGATTGCCATTGCTGGAATACTGCTCAATAGGGGCGTATCCCTTTTTCATCACTACCGTTAGGTTGCGTTGGTTCAAAAAGCTTCTTGCCGCGCCAAAATCAATTAACTTCGCATTCCCAACCTCATCAACGATAATGTTATCCGGACTGATATCTCTGTGCAAAAGCCCCTTGCGGTGCACATAGCTCAAAGCTTCCGCAACCTGATAGAATATGACCTGCGCCCGCTCAAACGGATACATTCCGGGTGTTTGCAGATAATCCTTCTTTAAGGTTTTTCCGGTCAGAAACTCCATTACGATATAAGCAGTATTATTTTCCGGAAAAAAATCGTCTACCCGGACTATGCTGCGCACGCCGGAAAATGAATGCAACACCCGTGCTTCATCGGTAAATCGCTCCAAGCTGTGGCTGTACGCCTGTGAATACCCGCTATTGATATAAATGCAGCCGGTCACATCTTTTCTTTGAGCAATTCCACCCGGATAGAATTCTTTGATTGCTTTGCGAGTTCCGGTCTGTGTATCCAAAGCCGCGTAGGTAATGCCAAAGCCGCCTACTCCAATCGGCGCACCTATCATGTATCGATTATGAAGTACCGTGTAGCACCTCAGCACCGATGGATCCGGCTGCTCCATTATGTACCCGCATCTGGCACACTGACCGGTAAAGCCACCGGCAAAGCACATCGGGCAAAGTGAATGATTCGCCATTTCTATCATCCCAATTTAAGTAATAAACGATGTTTTTAATAGCTGACAACAATTTTGGTATCGCCCATAATCAATGTGTCTCCCGGTTGGATCTCTCTTACATCGCGGAGCGCGATCCCATTTAGCATAGTGCCATTGGTTTCGCTCAGATTCCGCACATACAGTTTATTATTCTGGTAAATCAATGCTGTATTCTGGCGAGAAACCTGCGCATCATCGATGCTGACATCACAGCTTGACAGCCGACCGATAATAATCGTGCCCGACACATTGATCTTCACATTCCGCCGCACCAAATTCCTTCCCGAAATGGAAAGCATAACTTCCTTTCCACCTGTTGATTCAATGCGGATACGTTCCGGATTCTGTCCTGCATATACCTTTTTATTGCCCTGCCTCATGGATCCCGCTTTTTTCTTTTTACGAAGCAGGACAACAGCTGCTGCCGCCCCGGCGCATACAACCACGGCAATCAGCAGGTATACCCAGCAATCTGCCAAAAACGCCTTGAAGGTATAGGGCTGGTCATTGACAGCAAAATTAAACAATTCATCAGACAGCGGGTTTCTATTGGCGGATTTATCCGTAATATTTACTGCTGTCAAAGTATAATTTCCGTTGTAAAGCGGCTTTTCCAGCACAAGGGTTATCTCCTTCGGATTTACAACGGGTCTTACACTTTCAACCTTATACTCTTTTCCTTCTCTTTTTACCGTGTATGCTTGTTGATTATCGGCATTTATTACAGGCTCGGAATAAGTAATAGTAAGCTCATTATCCCGCCATATAACTCTCACGATCTGCGGCGGTTCCATATCAATCTTCGCTTTCGCTTTTACAGTGCGCTCAGTTTTGTCCCCGCCCAGCGTCACTATAATCTTGCCCTCCTCTTGGGCACGGTCATAGCATTCTGCCGTAATCACATAGCCGCTTGAAAGATATTCGATTGTTTTGTCCAAGCCTGCAGTGAGCTCGTCCTTGGTGCGTACCTGTTCCATTTTTCCGCCGGACTTTCTTGCTATTTGGCCAAGAGAAACGATATCCTTCGAATTACTGTCCATTGCAAAGACATAGACCGGAATTCCACTGGTCTCCAACAAGCGGTCTATCTCGGAAAGAGTTGTTTCGCCGTCGGCATCATATTCTGCTCCATCTGTAAAAACAAACAATGCTCTGCGGGCAAAATCGGGCGAATCTTTCAGGCTGGTCAGTTCGCTCTCAACAGCGTCCCAAAAAATAGATTTCTGATTATTTTTCTGCAGCGCATCAATCGCGTCGAACGCTTCCTCTTTGCTTTCGCTGCCGTCCAGCACGGTTTTTATTGTCTCTCCCATTGTGATAAGCCGATACGTTGCATTTTCCTCTTTTGCTTCGTACAAATCCTTCAGCTTACCCTTCAACGAGTCGAATAATCCCACATTCATTGATGTGGATACGTCAATAAGGAACCTGACCTCCAATGGTTCTTCTGAAGCCATTTTCAAAGGCTCTTGTTCCAGTATTCTGTCTTTATATTGCAGTGTGCAGGCTTTCCCTAACTCTTCCAGGTCAGTCTCATCGCCGTCTTTGCAGTGGAATACTACCCTTATTTCCGGCAGATTCGTATAAATCTGATCAATCTGCAATTTACCTTCTTCTGCCGCCGCCGGCTGAACGGCAGGAAGCAGCATAAATACCGCCAGTACGATTGCCGCAAAAATGTTTAACGCTCTCTTATTCACCAGTGATGACCTCCTATACAATATGGAATAAAGTCAAATGCGGTTTCCCCCGCTTCTATCCTGTCATAGGGCTTTAATCCCTGCGGTTGTGTCAACAGCGCTCCGTTCAGTCGGGTTATAGTGCCCTCTCCCGGCGACAAAAAAAACAAATTCTGCTTCGGGTCATAAATAATAAGGAAATGGACCCCCCGGCTAATCTGTTCATCGCCGTAAAAACGGATATCTGATGCATCGCCTCTTCCGGCACGATTTACGCCGGCATAAACTCTGTAATCGCTTCCTTTATCACTGCCCTCGACACATACCAACCAGCCAACGACAGGGCGGGTTCCGCCCTCCACCTGAAACTTTGCAATTGTTTTGACCTCATCGTCGTCAAAGGATTTACAGACTGTCACAGCATTATCGTCCATATTCATGCGGCAGACCGTTTTTTCTTCCGTATCAAAAATTTGCGCCTCTCCCAACAATCCGTCCAATGCAATTCCGCAGCTTGGGCAACTTGCATACCTGCCGTCATCATAATAATGTCCCTTAGGACATCTAACCAGTGACATCTCTCAATTCCTCCCATCGGATTACCGAATGTGCATTTCTTCCGAAAAATCATGTACAAGCCTACCGCCGCTCCGCCTCTGTTTTCACAGTTGTCAATCATAAACAAATAGAAGAATAAAATTCGCAAAATCTTATCACAATCATGATAACATCTCTTAATCGTCATTGCAGTAAGCATTTTGAACATTTACATAATCAGTAAAGTTCGCGTAATGTTTGTTTCAATTTAATTCCATTTTTCCTATAAAAAAGTCCCTCACCTTTCAGGTGAGGGGCTTGGGTGCCGTGGGATATATCAGTTTATTTCCATTCCTGCACACTTTTGATGCAGGAAGGGGAGAAAATCCTCCGGAGAGCCTTTAGTAAATGTGTTCTTTTCCAGCAGCAGCGCTGTCCTGCCGGTCAGCTCCAGCAGGTAAAGGCGGGGGCTTTGGCGGACTGCCTGAATCTGCCCGTACTTTAGGTTCTCCGTAACGCCCTCCTGACGGTTGTGTACCGTTACCCTGTCCTCATAAAAGCACAGCTCGACGGTAACATCGCTGCCATACAGCTTATAGTTTCGTTTGGCAATCCGCAGCGCCACCCGCGCCGGTGCGCCGTAGGTGGTCATCACCAGTGCGAATGCCGCCAGCAGCAATAATCCTGCTCCCAACCCGATCCCGTGCCGGAGCAGTTCCCAAACGGCGGCTGCGGCTGCAAGCGCTGCCGGCACCAGTCCCACCAGAATGCTCCATTTCGGGGCGGAAGCACGCGCCATTTCGGTCAGGTTCTGGCGGTTAAGGGTTGTCGTGTTTTCAAAAATGCTTTCCATGGTGTCCTCCGGTCTTCGGGGCGAATTTGAGAAAAAGGCTCCCCCATCGTATGGATTGAGGGAGCCTTGCTCTATTTTACTCGGTTTCTGCGAGGGTGCTTACTGAAGGTTCTTCTTCAGGGTCTCCAGCTCCTCACGCAGCTTGGCGGGCAGGCGGTCGCCAATGGAGGCATAGAAGCTCTCGATATTCTCGGCGTCCTCGCGCCACAGCTCCTTGTCCACCGTAAGCAGCTCATCAAGCATCATGTGGGTGAATTCCTTGCCGTCGTTCTCCAGACCCTCGATGTCGATATCCTTGACATAGGGCAGATAGCCGATTTCGGATTCACGGGCGCTGACCTTCCCCTCACAGCGGTCAAGGATCCACAGCAGCACGCGCATATTATCGCCGAAGCCGGGCCACAGGAAGTTGCCCTCGTCATCGGTGCGGAACCAGTTGACATGGAAGATCTTAGGTGCCTTTTCACCCAGCTTTTCGCCCATCTCCAGCCAGTGGGCAAAATAATCGCCGACATGGTAGCCGATGAAGGGACGCATAGCCATCGGATCGCGGCGAACAACGCCGACAGCGCCGGTAGCGGCTGCGGTGGTCTCACTGGCAAGAACGGAGCCTACAAAGACGCCGTGTGCCCAATCGCGGGACTGATAGACCAGCGGAGCGGTCTTGGCACGGCGACCGCCGAATACGATCGCAGAGATCGGAACGCCGTTGGGGTTCTCATATTCGGGAGAGAGGCAGGGGCAGTTGAGGCTGGGGGCAGTAAAGCGGCTGTTGGGGTGTGCGCCGGGGGTGCCGTCGCTGCCGTCCCAAGGCTCGCCCTTCCAGTTGAGAGCATGCTTGGGCGGGTTCTTATCCAGCTTCTCCCACCAAACAGTATTGTCGTCCAGATTTTGCACGACATTGGTGAAGATGGTATTCTTGCGAGTGGTGGCAAGGGCATTGGGGTTGCTCTTTTCGTTGGTGCCGGGCGCTACGCCAAAGAAGCCGTACTCGGGGTTGACTGCCCACAGGCGACCATCGGGACCGATGCGCAGCCACGCAATATCATCACCGACGCACCAGGCCTTGTAGCCCCGCTCGGCATACTTCTTGGGCGGAATAAGCATGGCAAGATTGGTCTTACCGCAGGCAGAGGGGAACGCGGCGGTGATATATTTGGTCTCCCCCTCTGGATTCTCGATGCCCAGAATGAGCATATGCTCTGCCATCCAGCCCTCGGTCTTTGCCTGGAAGGAGGCAATGCGCAGGGCAAAGCACTTCTTGCCCAGCAGAACATTGCCGCCGTAGCCGGAATTGATGCTCCAGATGGTGTTATCCTCCGGGAAGTGGACGATGTAGCGTTCCTCCTCACAGAGGTCCTTCTTGCTGTGCAGACCCTTTACAAAGTCCTCGCTGTCGCCGAGGAAATCCATCACCTTCTGACCGATGCGGGTCATAATAGCCATGCTGAGGACGACATAGATGGAATCGGTCAACTCGATGCCCACCTTGGCAAAGGGGGAACCGACGTGTGCCATGCAATAGGGGATCACATACATGGTGCGTCCCGCCATGGCGCCGTCGAACAGCTTGCCCAGCTTGTCGTATGCCTCCTTGGGGTCCATCCAGTTGTTGGTGGGGCCGGCGTCTTCCTGTTTGCGGGTGCAGATAAAGGTACGACCCTCCACACGCGCTACATCATTGACTGCGGAGCGGTGCAGATAGCAGCCGGGCAGCTTTTCCTCATTTAATTTGATCATCTCGCCGGTGGAGCAAGCCTCGGCGCGCAGTGCCTCAAGCTGTTCGTTGCTGCCGTCGATCCAAACGACCTTTGCAGGCTTGGTGAGTGCCACCATCTCATCTACCCACTTGAGAACATGTTTGTTGGAAGTAAGTGCCATTTTACAATCTCCCTTCTATATTGCCGGAGAAGCTCCGGTCTTTTTTATGTCCCTATTATACCCTATCCCTGCGGGAAATGCTACCTAAAAATTTGTTAAATTTTTGTCAACACCGCATGAGAACGGCAGAGCAGTCGGGCCTTGCGTCAGAATTGCTCTGTGATTTCCATGGTGGGCAGCCCATTCAAAGAAAGCGATGCGGTATGCCCCGCCATGAATTCATAATACGCCTGTGCCCCGATCATCGCAGCATTATCGCCGGTAAGGGAAAGCGGCGGCATATAAAGCTGCCAGTCCTTTTCTCTGCAGCCTCTCTCCGCACGCTCCCGCAGCCAGCTATTGGCGGAAACACCGCCTGCCAGCACGATCTTTTTGCAGCCGAAGCGCTCGGCGGCGGCAGCGGTCTTTTGCCACAGAATCTCGCTGACATGGCAGCAGAAGCTGGCGGCAAGATCGGCGGGAACCAAAGGCTGTCCCTTTTGCTCGGCATTGTGTGCCAGATTGATGACCGCCGTTTTCAACCCCGAAAAGGAGAAATTAAATTCGCCCTCGGCGTGCGGGGTCGGCAGCTGGTAGGCGTGCGGATCGCCCTCGTGAGAGATTGCGTCCAGCGCCACCCCGCCGGGGTATGGCAGCCCGACGCAGCGGGCTGCTTTATCAAATGCCTCTCCTGCGGCGTCATCGGTTGTGCGCCCCAGAATAACATAGTCGCAATAACCCCGCACCAGCACAATATGACTGTGCCCGCCGCTGACGATCAATGCCAAAAAAGGCGGCTCCAGTTCGGGGTGGGCAAGATAATTTGCCGCCACATGACCACGGATATGGTGAACCGGGATCAGCGGCTTTGCGGCGGAAAGCGCCAGTCCCTTGGCAAAGTTGACCCCCACCAGCACGGCGCCGATCAAGCCCGGCGCTGCGGTGACGGCAACAGCATCCACCGTGCGGGCGGTCATACCCGCCTGTTCCAGTGCCTCGGCGGTCACACCGCAGATGGATTCGATATGACGGCGGGAGGCAATCTCCGGCACGACCCCGCCGTAAAGCTTATGCTCCTCCACCTGCGTGTGAATGACGGAGGAACAGATCTGCCGTCCGTCCTCGATGACTGCGGCGGCAGTCTCATCGCAGCTGGATTCGATACTGAGAATTTTCATACAGTCTCCGGTTTAATCCTCTTTCTTGTGGCGGCGGGCGATACGGCGTACCAGTCGGCTGATGCGCCAGAACAGGAACAGCCCTGCCAGCAGGATCACACCGGCTTTCTTCAGCTTATCCAACGAAAGGGCGTTGCTGACGTAGACGACCTCCGGGTGCTTGCCCTCGGCGTCCTCGCGGGTAACGACCAGTCCGTTTTTGCGTCCCCAGTAAAAATGGATCGGATTCTTTTTCATGGTGATACACTCCTTTTCTATATTTTATTTAATAGCAGGTGAAGTGGTAATAAAACAAGTATGCGTCATTAGTATAGCATCTTCTGTGGGCGAGGTATAGTAGTTTTTGCGCCGTCCCACCGGTACAAAATCATGTTTTTGGTAAAGAGCAATGGCAGGGGCATTGGTTTCCCGAACCTCCAGCGTCACAGTGGAAAGCTCCAGCGCTGCCGCATAGTGCAGCAGCTCCTTTATCAGGGCATCGGCGATTCCCTGCCGGCGATGGGCAGCAAAGACCGCCACATTGGTGATGCTGCCCTCGTCCAGCACATATTCCATACCAAGGTAGCCCAACGGCTCCCCTTCCCGCTCTGCCAAAAGGAAGATCGAGCGTCCGTTTTGCAGCGTTTCGGCAAGACTGTTTTCGCTCCACGGGTGGGAAAAGCATTCCCGCTCCAAAGCAGCAAGGGCAGGCAGATCCCCCGCCGCAGCGGGACGGACGGTGCAGTTCATGAAATCAGCTCCTTTTGGCAGATTCGGTGCGAGGCAGGGGCGGACGGCGCAGCCGGCGCGCTCCGCGCGCCTGTCGCCCCC
>OHBJ01000661.1_pt1 | contig 22840 bp, 17 predicted proteins | sample 1577241 | NCBI WGS metagenome assembly OHBJ01 (sample SAMEA3541594, study PRJEB24748) | human gut metagenome | biome: human gut; feature: human-associated habitat; material: faeces | place: China | collected 2012 | reverse complement strand
TTCCTCGGTTGCGCCGCCGTTATCGTAGCCGCAGACGGTGCAGCCCTGCTTGTGGAGATTGGTGTTGGCGATCGGGATATAGCCGTTTTGGTGAGGCTCGGTGCTGAGGACTTCGTTACAATCGGGGCAGATCTCGATGTGGCTCAGCTTGTCTTCGGTCAGTTCGTATTTGTGTTCGCCGGTGTGGTGGCAGATCCAGTTGATATCAATGTAATGGGAAGTGGAATCACTTACAAGGCTGCTGACCTTTTCGGCAAAGGTCGTTTCGCTGCTTTCATCAAAGTCGCTTGCCATGTATTTCCCGGCAGACGCTTCATCGACGCCGGCTTTGAAATACAGGTCGGGGTCGCCGATGGTGAGGGTGCCTGTTTTAATCGCCGGATTGCTGGCGTTGCTGGCGTTGGTAACCTTGAGAGGGGCATTGACGGTGAGGTTCATTCCATAACCGGAAATGCCCTGATACCAAGTACTGTCGCTGCTGACTGTCATGGGAATATTAACAGTCATATCCTTATACGAGCTTAAATATACCGTCTCTCCGCCTTTAGAAGCCAGTGCAAGGGTACCGGTTCCCTCAAAGATAAGACTTGCAGAAGAGTAAATGGCATTTCTACCGTCTACAGCTATAGAGCAATCGCCGGTGACATTGACTGTGATGGTATAGGGGAATTCACCGATCGTACTTCTATCGCCGCCGAGCCTCAACATATCGGCATACCAACCGGTTTTGAAGTTATTGAGATACAGGGTATAAGTGGTGGAATCGTAATAGATATTCCCCTTGGAGCCATCGGTGGTGGGAATCAAAGATCTTGTATCCGGGCTAAGCTCATAGCCCTGATCGCACTCGAGTCTTATCGGACTAAAGTTATTATCTTTATACTGAACGGGCGAGACTACCTTGCCATAGGGGAAGGTGTGGTCGGCATTTTTCTCGGAAGCGCCGCACTTACTGCAGCTGTAATAGTAGGTGGCGGGGCTGGTGAGGGTCGCCTCTTTTGCCAGATAGCGAGCCTCCGCAACCTGCCGGTCGTAAACATGTACTTCGGCTTTTGCCTTGGCTTTGAAGTAAATACTGGTAGTGCTGGTGCCAAAAGTGCCGCTCGTCCATGTGGCGGGTTTATTTTCGCTGGACGCCAAGCCATCGGGCGCGGTGATGTAATTAGCCGGTCCATTCGCTTTGTCGCCCTGACTACAGGTCCACGCCACATGCCACCAGCCACCCTCTGAGGTGAGATCGCCTGCATACGGCTCAAAGGTTATCAGTTCGATGGTGCCTTCATTGGCAAGGGTCAGTGCGCCGCCCAAACGGAGGGCAAAATCTTCCATTGCATCTTTGTTGTGGAAACCATCGCTGCGGGTTGCCTTAAGAACCGCACGATCCTTGATGGTCAGGTTGCCGCCCACATTGAGAGTACTTCTGCCATCGACGGAAAACCGGGTTTGCTCGGCTTCCACAATAGCATCATCGGTAAGTATCAGGTTACCATAAACACGAATAGGCGTACCGGAACCAAAATTATCAAGACCGCCGCCTTTCGCAATCAATTTGCCGGGACCGGAGATGGTAATGGTGCTGGCAGTATTGTTTGCATAGATGGTGTAATAGCGCTTGTTGCCGCTGGAACCGCCAACTACAGTGGTGCCCAGCAGCTTGATGTTCAAATCGCCCTGTTCCAACCAGATAAGGGAGTCGACCTCCCATTTATAATCGGTATAGAAATCCGGAGCATTGATGCTATTAATGGTGATCGTAGAGGTCGCCGGCTCCCACTTGACATTGTAATAGTTCGCGGAAGCACCGGTCTTTGTAATGATGGATTTACCACTATCATTTTTCTGGTAAAGCCAGTAGCTTACCTCGCCCGTGGAAGGGAGAGCGGTATTGCATACGCTGACCTTGGTTTCTACCGTGCTGCTATCCGCCGCAAAAACGGTGGTGGGCAGCATGGTGAGGAGCATACACAGTGCCAGCAGGACACTGAGCAGGCGTTTCTTCATAGGTTGGTTCCTCCTTTTGCCTCTTTTTACATCGGGGCGGGTTATTTTTTGCACAAGGGCAGCACCGCCCCTGCAGGACGCAACCATTATAGATTAAAATAAGAATAAAAAACGCTCTGCGGGGTGAAATGTCGATTATTCTGCGCAAAATGCAGAAAAGCCCTGCCGAGGCAAGGCTTTTCTCTATATCTCTTTACCGAACAATGAGCTTTTGGCGGCATATGCCCTACGGCAGCTACTGTTTTAACAAGCTCCATTCCGGTTTTCCTCCAGTAATGCGTTTGCTGAGCAAATGCGCTAATCTTTATAAAGCATAGCCGATTATAAAAAAATGACCCCCCTTTCGGGCGGAGCCATTCTGCCTTTTATTAGAGTTTCTGCGATGATTTTGATGATTTTATCGTATCGGGCGGAAAAGCGCAAGGGCAGCCGTATTTTATTCGATCATGCAGAATGAAAAGGAAAGGTTGGCAAGATGTTTCCTTTTATGGTATAATTCCCAACAGAATACAAAAGCGCTGAAAGGAACCGGACTTATGAAATATCACCCCAAAAGCACAAAGCAAGCCCGCAACCTGCGTGCGACCATTCGCAGCAAGCCCAAGGTTTTTGCGGTATATCTTGTTCTGCGTTTGATCGTGCTGGGAACACTGGTCTCCTCCGTTCTGCGCGGGGAATATGAAAACGCCTTCATCTGCCTTTTGGTGCTGGCGCTTTTTATCCTTCCGTTTTTTATTCAGCAGAACTTCGGCATTGAGCTGCCGGACACGCTGGAGATCATTATTCTGCTGTTTATCTTTGCCTCCGAAATACTGGGGGAGCTGGGGTGCTTTTTCATCACCGTTCCCAACTGGGATTCCATTCTGCACACCACGACCGGCTTTTTGTGCGCTGCCACCGGCTTTGCGCTGATTGATATTCTAAACCGGAACAGCCGGATCAAGTTTGAGCTTTCCCCGATCTATGTAGCGCTGGCGGCATTCTGCTTTTCCATGACCATCGGTGTGCTGTGGGAGTTCTTTGAGTTCGGCATGGACCGGTTGTTCATGATGGATATGCAAAAAGACACCATCGTCCACAGTATCACCTCCGTCATGCTGGACCCCACCAATAAAAATATCCCTGTAACCATCGGGGACATCACCAGCGTGACAGTAAACGGGCAGGAGCTGGGCTTTGGCGGATATTTGGATATCGGGCTGTACGATACCATGGAGGATCTGTTCGTTAACTTTATCGGGGCGCTGGTTTTCAGCTTCATCGGGTATTTTTACATCAAGCGGCGCGGCGAGGGGAAGATCGCCAAGGCATTTATTCCTACCATTACCGAAGCGGGAAAGGACTCGGCAAAGGAAGCGGCAGAGCAAGGCACTGCCCCCTCCGGCATGGACGAAGCAGCCGAATAACCGAAGGACGCGGAAGCGCCTCGACCAAAATGGCCGGGGCGCTCCTTTTGTTGAGAGAGAATAATAAGGGAGAATAGATAAGTCTTATTCCAGCAGACCGCTTTCACGCAGCAGCAGCTCCACATCGGTACCCTTGACCTTCTTAAGCAGCAGCTTGACGGCTTCCCGCTCGCCGAAGGACAGCGGCAGCTCGCTAAGAGGCTTTTTATCAACAGCAAAGTAGCAGGCGCGCAGCAGCTCACGCACATCATACTTGCTGCCCCAAACCTCCGGTACGCCGCGGTCTACATTCAAGAGGGTGTAGACCGATTCCATGCCGGTACGCATGGAATATTCGGTGGTGAAGATGGTGTCGCGGGGCGTTTCGGCAAACTGACCGACAAAGGCGAAGTTGACGGCTCCCTCCGGCACGACCTTGGGACGGTCGCTTTCCTTGCGGGGCTGGAAGAATGCATTGATATAGGGCATATAGCAGGTGGTGGTGTTGCAGGCATTTGCCGCCAGCTCCTCGATGCGGCTTTCTTCAACACCGATGTGATACAGCCACTCACGGCAGATCTCCTCACCGGTGCATTCCCGCATGGGCTTTTTAACAAAGTTGCCCTCACAGTCGGTATGCAGACCGTACACCCATACCAGAACGGTATTCTTATCCTGACTTCTGAACTGCGGCTGGCGGTTGATGGTCCAAGAGAGATACCAGTGATCTACGGTATCCTTGACGGTGACGATGCCGCCGGTGGTCACCTTGCCGGAACGGGGATCACGCTTGCAGATATTCATAATATGGCGAATGATTTCTTCATCGGCGGTGGCAACGGTGGCGCTCATCCAGTTGGTCGCTTCCACATCGCCGCAGAAGGCATCTGGGTTGCCATATTCACCGTGCTGTGCCTGTGCCGCAATGGCTTTCCACATATCCCACGATTCGCCGAAGCCGTTATGGACGCCGGAGAGATCGGGAGCGTGGGTCTGATCGCCGTAGCAGGAGGTATCGGTGCAGCAGCCGTTGGTGATGAATACGAGATCGTCCTCGATGAGGTCAATGGTCTGCTCCTTGCCGTCCTTGACATAAACGATCTGACGGGCGACCTTTTTATCGCCTTCGGTCTCGATGACAACGTTGCGGACGTCCATGCCGAACTCGATGCGGACGCCGTGTGCTTCCAGATACTTGACCAACGGGAGAATCATGCTCTCATACTGGTTATACTTGGTGAAACGCAGGGCGCTGAAATCGGGCAAGCCATCAATATGATGGACATAGCGGCATAGGTAACGCTTCATTTCCAAAGCGCTAGACCACTTCTGGAAGGCAAACATGGTCTGCCAATAGAGCCAGAAGTTGGTGCTCCAGAAGCTATCCGGCAAAACATCGGAGATTTTCTTATCCTCCAGATCCTTTTCCGGCGTGATGAACAGCCGGGAGAGCGCCATGGCGCTTTCCTTATCCAAAGCAAACTTTTTATCGGTGTGGGCGTCCTCGCCGCGGTTCACGGTAGCACGGCAGAGAGAGTAGTTGGGATCATGCTTATTGAGCCAATAGTACTCATCAAGAACAGATACATTCGGCGTTTCGATGGATGGAACATCACGGAACACGTCCCACATGACCTCGAAGTGATTATCCATCTCACGGCCGCCGCGCATATAGAAGCCCTTGGTGACATCTTTATAGCCATCGCAGCTTCCGCCTGCCAGCTCCAGCTTTTCCAGCAGGTGAATTCGCTCCCCTTTCATCTGACCATCGCGCACCAGATAAAAAGCGGCGGTGAGTCCGGCAAGTCCGGTGCCGATGATATAGGCGGATTTGTTATCGACGCCCTGGGGTTTTTCTGGACGGGCAAAGCTCTCGTAGGTTCCGGCAGAATAATACATAAATAAGCCTCCTGTAAAATTTGGATTGGGAGCGGCGCTCCCTTTGATGGCTTTATTGTATCCCGCCCGAATGCAAAATAAAATAGACAGAAAAATCCCCGTGACAAAAACCTCATCACGGGGAAAAAACTGCAAAAAATTTGAGCAAACCGGCGGTTTTGTTAAGTTTTTCGGGGTTGATCGGTCCGAAAGCGCTCCAACGCCTGCGCAATATTGCCCTGCAGCACCAGCGCCAGCTTATTGACCAGCAGTTCGGGTTCTGCCTGCATACCGTCCTTGATCCAATCCAGCATAAGCCCGACAAAGGAATAGGAATATACCTGCGCAATGAAGAGCTTATCCTCTTCCCGTACCGTCATGCCGGCAGACTGCTCGGTAATAACGCCCATCAGGAGATGGTCGGTAAGCGGCACCAGATACTTTTCCACCTGCTCCCGACTGACGCAGTGGTAGACATTCATTATAAAGGTCTTATTTTCCCGCACGGCATGGAAAATCTGCACGAAGCCCTGCTGCCACGTATCGTGCGTCTTTTTATTCTCCAGCGCCTTTTTGGCGTCCTCCATGCACGCCCACTCCACTAAATCGTAAATGTCCTTAAAGTGATAGTAAAAGGTCATGCGGCTGATCCCGCAGTCCTCGGTAATATCGCTGATGGTAATTTTGTTGAGCGGCTTTTGCAGCAGCAGATTTTTGAGGGACTGCTCCAACGCACGCTTGGTGATCTGTGACACGGCGGCGACCTCCTTCTTTATAAATCTGTTATTGCAAGCTGCCGTCCTGCTCTCGCGTCTGTCGAATCTGATGGATCCGCAGTCCGAGCTGAAGCAACAGGCGTTCCTCGGAGTCCTTGAGGTCCCTTCCGAGAACAGAACGAATCTTATCAATGCGATAGATGAGGGTATTGCGGTGGATATAGAGTGCCTTAGCCGTTTCGCTGACATTGCAGTTACAGGCAAAATAGCAGTCCAGCGTCTCTACCAGGTTGGTCTCGTTGCGATGGTCGTACTCCACCAGACTGCGTATGGAGAGCGTGTAAAGCTCCATGGATTTTTCGCTTTCCACGCCGCTGCTGAGAAGCTGATAGATAATGAGATCCTCGTAAAAATGCACGCCGGCGGCACCGCGGAGGCTGCCGGACGCCCTAATCGCCTCCTGCGCCTGCGTGAAGCTGCGCCGCACATTGATAAGGCGCTCCGCAGGCTCCCCGACGCCGATATTAAGAACATATTGCTCGGTGATTGCGCGCAGGCGGTGGTACAGCCGTTGGATAAACCGGCGGTTTTCCTCCCCGATACGCTTGTCCTCCCCCGTGTTGGCAAACCGCAGAAAGGTGATGATCAGACTGCCGCGGTGAATGGAGATACAGCTGCGTCCCTCTGCACGGGAGAATTCTCCGATCTGAGCGATCATGCTGTCCTTGATCCGCAGGAAGGCGTCCTGCATCTCGACATAATTCGCCGTTCCCTGCACTGCGCTGTCCAGCTTGGCCGCAAGGCAAAGATAGGTTCCCTCTGCGTCCATATTGTGCATACCGGCAATGCTTGCGACCTCATCGGCGGAATGGAGCTTACCGCTTAGCAGGTCATCAAAGAAATCCTGCCGGATATGCATTCGGACTTCCTCCAACTGACGGTTACGGTAACACTCCAGCGCCAGTGCGGAAACCGCAATCTCCAGCGCCAGATAATCGGCGGACTGCATTTTGTGCCCGGTTTCCCATACCACCAGATAGCCGAACAGCTCATCTCCGCCGGAAACCGGAAGCACCCGACAAACCGCCCGTTCATCCCCATGGGAATAGACGCGCTTGATTGCCTTGGTGTAACGGGCAAAGTCTGATGGCATATTGCCGGTGAGCTCCTCCGGAAAAATAACAGCGCCCTTTTGCAGGGTCAAAAGCGCAGAGGGCTGCAGTCCTTCCCCGCTTTCGGCATAGCCAAGCAGTTCCCACCGGCTGCCCATCAGCAGTACTGAGTTGCCGATATAATCGCCGAGCACCGAAAGCATACGTTCCACGCCGTCCGGCTCCAGCATGCTCTCGGAAATGGAGTGATACAGTGAAGCAAAGCGATCCGCCTTTTCCTCCCCGCCGCCGGAAAGGCGCTCAAATACCACCTTACAGATCTTACTGAGCGGGTAGCGGACGGGAATTTCGATTAGTGGGAAGTCCAGCCGCCTTGCCTCTTCCAGCATCGCGTCCGGGATCACCTCGAAGTACCGGCGGGTCTTGATGGCAAGCCCCACGCAGTTCAATTCCGCCAGTTCACGAATCAACTGGCGCTGCAGTGACTCGTCATCTCGGCAGAAGTAGCCGGTAGTAAGCAAAAGATCTCCGGAGGAGAGCCAATCATAGGAATCGGGGTTATCAATGATATTGATGTTGGTAATCTCCGCCTGCAGACTGCTGCCGCCTGCCATCAGCGCAAGCCCCGAAAGCTCCTCCTCCCGCAAAAATGATTCGACTGTGTACATTCTTTGCTTCCTCCCAAAAAGACTGCGGATATGATACAGTATCAGTATATCATATCCGCAGTCTTTTTCAAACAGGTTAAATTTTATACTTTTGCTAACCGAGCATCATCTGTGACAGCAGCGTCACCGCTCCGGCGGTAAGGGAAAAGAGCAGTGCGACCGGCAAGAGCTTTTTGATAATGGCTCCGACCAGCTCCGGTTTGCCTGCCGTGGTAGCGCCCAAAATGATCTTGCTGGGGCTGATGAGGCTGCCGGCGCTGCCGCCGACGGTCTGTGCCGCCAGAATGGGCGCCTGCTGCAAGCCGACCATCTCCGCCGTGGTCATTTGGAAGCTGCCGAACAGAATATTGCTGGACATATTAGAGCCGGTGATAAAGGAACCGAGCATGCCCACCAGCGCCGCCAGCGCCGCATAATATGAACCGAACACAGCGGAAAAGCCGCCTGCCAGCGCCGTTGTCTGTCCGGTGCCGCTCATTATATTGGCAAGCACCAGAAACACCATGACCGAAACGGAGGAGGGCAATGCTTTTTTCAGGCTGTCCCGCAGGACCCGCTGCCCGCTGCCCGCTGTAAGCCAGCCCCGCCGCCGAAAATAGAAGAACCCGAAGCCTGCCGCCAAAAACAGGAACACGCCTGCATTGGTGAGGCTGAGCGGAGAAAAGCCGCTGACCTCCTCGGTAATGGCTGTACCGCCGCTGACAACGGCAGGAATGTGGAGCGAAACGGAAACTCCCGCCAACGCCCGCTTGACCGAAGGAATAAGCAGACAGACCAGTGAAAAGGCAGTCATGACAAAGTAAGGAGAAAAGGCATGCAGGATCCCCATGCCCTGCGGCGCCTGCTCCGACAAAAGCGTTCTGCACGATGGCTCCATGGCACGGCTGTTTTCCAGCTCCCACGGTGTATTGTAAAGTGGAAGCCGCCCCAAAAGAAGCGATACCACCAGAGCCAGACAGCAGGGAATAAAGCAGCAGAGTGTGGTATTGACCTGACTCATCAGCAGCTCCCCGCCACCCTGCACCAAACTAAGCACCAGTACAGCGGGCAATCCGCGGCGCAGTGCTGCGCCCCTGCCGTAAAACCAGCAGACCAGCAATCCGGAAACAAGGTTCATTGCGAAGAGCAGTGCAGCGGTCCACAAAGCGCTTTGCCAGTAAAGGGGCATGGCTTCGATCAAGCCTGCCTGCGCCGCCAGCGCGTCCCATGCGGCGCTGAGCGTGCCGAAGGTGTTACCCCACGCCTCGCCCAAAGGGGCAATGGCAAGCGCCCAGAGCGGAGAAACACCTATTTCGATGAGAAGCGGCGCGCAGATCGCCACCGGTACGCCGAAGCCGGTGATCCCCTGCAAAAATGCCGCAAAAGCATAGCCGATAATGAGAATTTGCAGAAGCTTATTGGGGGTTGCCTGCTGAATCCCCGCACGAATGACACGAAACGCTCCAGCCTCCCGCACGATATTGTACATAAGGATTGCCGGACAGATGATGAGAATAATGCTGAGCGAGCTCCATGCGCCCTTGGCAGCGCTGACCAGAATTTGCAGCGGGTGCGCCCCAAATGCAGACAGAGCAATTACAGCATCTACGGCGACCGAAACAACAGCCGCCCGCCCGACACTCCACTTACAGCCTACCAGCAGGATAATAAGCAGCAGCACCGGCGCCGCCGCCAGCAAGCATAATAGAATGGGACTAAGTTCCATGGTATTCTCCGTTCCTTGTGCAAATAGTATGACACAGCAGGTACCGGCTCCGCTTGGGAAACCGGTGCCTGCCGGTCGAATATTTTTTCTGAGAGGTGTTATTGCAGACCGTGCGCCTCTGCAAAAGCGACCATCGCTTCCTCGAACATGGCAAGCGGCGCTTTGGAGATCCCTGCGCCAATCATACCGACGCCGGGGCGCTTGCAGGCAATGGCGGTATTGATGATGGGCGCAATGCCGGTCTCCACGACCTTGAGGATATCAATGCCGATAGGAGAGCCGCGGAAATCCAGATCCGGCATGGCATATTGATCCTGCTCCGAGAGGGTGATCTCGTACATGCTATTGGTATAATTTACTGCGTCCTGATACCTGCCCGCGCCAAGGAACCGAACAATGGCGGGGGCGGTAGCGATTGCCATACCGCCGATTCCGCCGGTTTCCATAATGGCGCTGTCGCCGATATCCTTATTGGCGTCCTCGGCAGTAAAGCCGGGGAAATAGGCGCCTGCCACATCGGCAGCCGGCGCCGTGAACCAACGGTCACCCAATCCGCTGACGCGAATACCGATATTGACGCCGTTGCGCGCCATTGCCGTAACCATTGTGGAGTGCTCGATGCCGTGGGCGGCATCGGCGCATGCTTTATTTGCCGCCATGGCAAAGTTGAGGAAAAACTGATCGTTGTTCCACGTCAGGAAGTGCATAATCTGGGTAAGTGCCGCACGGCTTTCCACCACCTCGCACAGTGTCTCCGCCACGGTCTTGACAAACAGATTGGTGGCGGCATTATTGCGCATGTGCAGCTCATCGCCCATGGCAAGCGCCTGAGAAATGATCATCTTGAGGTTGACGCCGCCCATGGTGTGAACAACGCTCTTCAGGGCGGGCCCCAGCACCTTTTCCAGCCATACAAGCTGATCGACGGTATCCTTTCCGCAGCTGCCAAAGCGGATTCCCTTGCCGGTGCCCTCGTTGATGGTGGAATAGGCATAGTTGCCGTTTTCCTTATTGAGGACGCAGATCATCGGCATGGAATAGGAGGTCAAGCCGGTCATCGGCCCTACGGCATTGTGGTGATGGCACGGTTCATATTTTATCTTACCGCTGCCTGCCAGTGCAAGGGCTTCTTCGTCATTTTCCGCCAGACCCTCGTATTTGAGAACAGCGACAATGGCGCCCCGCATGGGACCGCACATATCCTCCCATGCAATAGGGGGGCCGGCGTGCAGCAGCGTGTACTTATCGATACCGAGCACCTCATGGGCGGGCTTGATATCGACCCAGTAGGGTTGGGCATTCTTCATTTTATTGACAGCAGCTTCATTTGCCTGCCGGATCAGTTCCTTCAGATCGCTCATGATTAAGATCTCCTTATTGACTGTGATTGGTTATTCGGTCACGCCTTCATATTCCGCCAGAGCATACAGCGCCTGCTCGAAGCACTCCATAGGAGGCTTGACGACGCCTGCACCCACCTGCCCTACACCGGGCTTTTTGTGCGCCATGCCGGTATTGATGACCGGCAAAATACCGGTCTCGATCACCTTGCGGATATCAATGCCGGTGCCGGTGCCGGTAAAGTCCATAGTAGGCATTACATAGGCATCGTTTTCCCCTACGGTAATCTCCATCATATCGCGGGAATACTTCATGGCGCTATTGATATTGCCTGCGCCGACAAAGCGAACCACCGCAGGAGAGGACGCCATAGCGAACCCGCCGATACCGAAGGTCTCGCAGATGGCGCTGTCGCCCATATCGGGGTTGGCATCTGCTTCCGTGTATCCGGGGAAGTAAAGTCCGACCGGCATACAGGCAGGCGCCTGGAACCAGCGATCGCCCAGCGCGCTGACCTGAATTCCGAAGTTGGTTCCGTTGCGGCTCATAGCGGTAACAACGCTGCAATGCGGAATATCACGGACGGGATCCATGGTTGCCTTGCCCGCCGCCATGGCGAGATTCAGGAAGAACTGGTCGTTGGTGGAAAGGAAGCTGAGGATTCTGAAGCGCTCGGCAGGATCTTCCACTACATTGGCAAGATAGGGAGCCATTTCCCGCGTGAGCAGCGAGGACGCCGCCACATTGCGCTGATGCATCTCATCGCCCATGGCAAGGGCACGGGAAATGATGAGCTTGAGGGAAACAGGCCCGGCCTGTGCCAGTGCCCTCTTCATGGCAGGGCCCAAATCATTCTGGATCCAACGCAGGCGGTCAATGACCTCCTGCGAATTGGCGCCGAAGCGCATGACCTTGCCGATGCCTTCATTAAAGGTGCTGTAAGCACAGTTACCGAAGGTCTTATTGCGAACGACCCACAGCGGCATGGAGCGGGTGATCATGCCGGTCATAGGCCCGACACAGTGCATACTGTGATTGGAGATGAAACGAATTTTGCCGGAGGCTGCCATCTCTGCAGCTTCCTCCAATGTGGAAGCCATACCCTCGTACACAGCGGCGCCCATAACAGCACCCTGCATGGGTCCGCACATATCCGCCCATGCAATAGGGGGACCGGCGTGACCAATGGAATGGTCGTCCAGCTCCGGAAGCAGCTCACCTGCCGGGCAGACGTCAACCAGCTCCGGTTCGCCGCTGAGGATCCGCCGCAGCGCTTCCCTGTTCGCCTGTTCTATCTTTTCCATATTATTTCACCATTCTCTTTCATTTTTAATAGCATTGCCGCGGCAGAGGGGCGCCGGGACGAGGGGCGGCTCGCTTTGCTTTATAATGCTGCGAGCCGGTTCTGCTTCTTTATTCTGCCACAACCGCCGGCTCCTGTCATTGTTTCCCCTATCTGAAAAAGTCGGCGCGGAGATATGCAGTTTGCACAACACTTCAATTATTTATTTGGGGGCTAAGCCGTTCTCTATTTTGGCAGCGGAGTATTAAAGATGTAAATTGCACCATGTTTTTTCTCGTTTCTCACAGGATACTATGAAATATTGACAGATTCTTATAAGATGTTTTTGGCTTTATTTTCTGGGGCGACTGCCGGAATTGTGCAGTTTGCCTATCGAGAATGGGAATATTTCGTGCACCGAGACATTGTTACCAACTTATCGGGCTGTTATAATCGGCTTGTAAGTTGAGCCTCAACCAAAAGTCAACAAGTTCGATCCATTCCCCACCAACGGGTACGCATCGAAAAAGCTGTGCGTGAGGGGCGCCTGCTTTGAACCGACTGCGCACCCGGAACACCAAAATTCTTTCCGAACTCTATTCAGGAGGTAACAGAAATGGAAAAAAAGACTTTTATGCAAAAGCTGAAAAACATGGGACCTGCCGCTATTATTACCAGCGCATTCATCGGTCCCGGCACAATTACTACTGCTACACTGGTCGGTGTTAAGTTCCAGTATGCTCTGCTGTGGGCAGTTGTGTTCTCCGGCATCGCCCTCATTGTCATGATGGAAATGTCCTCCCGTATCGCCATCGTTTCCCAAAAGAACGTTATTGATGCGGCAATTGCCCTGAAGCCCGAAAGCCACGGCTGGCGCCTCTTTGTCCAGATCTTTGTCGGTCTTGCCGTCGGCATCTCCTGCTTTGCATTTCAGGCAGGAAATGAGATCGGTGCCTCTGCCGGTCTGCAGGATATCACCGGCATGCCCCAGTGGGTCTCCGCTCTCATCATCGGCGTTATTGCTCTGATTGCCGCCCTTGCTTCCAATAAGGTGCTGGAAACCATCATGCAGGTTTTTGTCAGCGTAATGGGCGTTCTGTTCCTTGTTACCGCCATTGCCGTTGCCCCCAATCTGGGCAAGGTTGTAACCGGTCTGGTTCCCGTTATTCCCGAAGGTAGCTTGATGAACACCATGGCGCTGATCGGTACCACCCTCATCGGTATGAACCTCATTCTGCACTCCATTACCTCGCAGGGCAAGTACACCTCTCTTGATCAGTTGCCCGATGCCCGTTTTGACATTCGCTTTAATATCATCATCGGTATCATCATTACCGCTTCTATCCTGATTACCAGTGGTACTGTACTGTACGGCACCGGCACCTCCGTTAACGGTGCTTTGACCTTCACCAAGTCTTTGGAGCCTGTTCTGGGTTCCTGGGCGCGTGTGGTAGGTGATATTGGTCTGCTGGCAGCCGGTCTGTCCTCCGCCATTGCGGTAGGCTTTACCTTCAAAACCATCTTCAGCGCACTGTTCCATTGGGAGGGCGGCTCCTCCTGCACCAAGGCAAAGCTGCTGGCGATTGTTGTTATCGTATTCGGCACCGTGCTTGCCATGGTAAACACCACTCCCGCTGCCATCATTGTTGCAGCACAGGCGATCAGCGGCTTCATTCTTCCCTTTATCGCAATCCTGCTGCTGGTCATTGCCAACAGCAAGAAGCTGCTGGGCAGCAATACCAACTCCGTCATTCGCAATGTACTGGGCGGCATCGCAGCGGCTGCTACGCTGGCGCTGGCAGTCAGAGCCCTGTATAACCTCATTACCACCCTCGCTAAATAATTCTTTGCCTCCTCAATGTTTTTCCCTAAATATAATTATCTTGCAAAAAGAGAGTGCTGCTTGGCACTCTCTTTTTGCAAGGGAAGTATGCGGCGGAGCCTACCTACTTGCGGTGACAGGAAAGGGAAGTCACAAAATATTCCACCCGCCAAACAGAAAAAGACGTAAAAGCATATCTGAATCCGCACCCTCGGAGGGATGGAATGTGTGAAAGGGAACCGTCAGGGTTCCCTTTCGCGTTTAATCAGGACAAGGACTGTTCTCTTGTATAGGCGGAGCGTTCCACCCGCCAAACAGAAAAAGACGCCCGACGGCGTCTTTTTCTGTTTGGTGGGTCTTCAGGGACTCGAACCCTGGACCAACCGGTTATGAGCCGGGGGCTCTGACCAACTGAGCTAAAGACCCTTAGTAGAAACGCCGCCGACAAAATGCACGGCGGCGTTTTTTGGCTCCCCCTGTCCGGCTTGAACGGACGACCCTGCGGTTAACAGCCGCATGCTCTACCGACTGAGCTAAGGAGGAATATAACCGCAGTATTTCTACTGCGGGTGTCGGCATCAACCTATTTTCCCGGGCCGCTTCCAGCCAAGTATCTTCGGCGCTAATGAGCTTAACTTCTGTGTTCGGGATGGGAACAGGTGGAACCTCATCGCAATCAACACCGACTATGGTGACTCGTGCGGGAATCGAACCCGCGTTACCGGCGTGAGAGGCCGGTGTCTTAGCCGCTTGACCAACGAGCCATGGCACTGAAATAATCAGCTTTTATATTATAACCAGCCAAGGGTAAAATGTCAATACGGTTTGTGGGGATTTTTCGGTTTTCAGCGTTTTTTCTTCCCACTTGTCACGATCCAGAGACAAGAGCTATTCAGGGAAAAAACCAATATTCCTATCACAAAAACGGTCTTTGAAAACTCTTGATAATATATCCAAGCAAATAGATCGCCAATCAGTTTGGTACTGCATAGGGCAATAAGAAGTAGCGGTGCCTGTGTTGGTTGCCTTTCGTCTGCCGTATTATATATATATATATATATCAAATACTCTATTGCCATTGTGCAGTCAATAACAAAGGACGATAGCAGCATGCCTCCAGCTTCAAAAATCACATAGAAAGCCGCCATCTCAACCACATACAGTATCGGCAGATAAAGCTTATGTCTAAGGTACACCGGCTTGCAAAGCATGAAATACGTGATAATAATGATCAGGTCCAATGAAAACCAAGCAATATGTATCACGCTACCATAGCGGATAAGGGCAGTCGTCTCCCATGCGAAATTCGTTGCCATTGCAATCGGAGGAATACCCAATGAGCGGTACTTTATGTTGAAGATAATGATGAGCACATAGGTAGCGCTCCAGAATAAAGCCTGCAACAAATCAAAGTCAACCGTCATTTGTTTTCTCCGTTGATAATAAATAGTACAAACCCCAGCATTGGTATAACACTATCAATACTGGGGTCTAAGATGGTGGAGGCGAGGAGAGTCGAACTCCTGTCCGAAAACCAGTCCGCACGGCTTTCTACGAGTGTAGCTGTTCTTTTAACATTCCCTCTGCCTCCCGCCGGACAGCAGGCTGAAGGCTTTAGTAGCTTCTGATACAATCACCGACCCGAAGCCCGTTCCGTGATCGTTCACCACTCATCGACGCCCTCCTGCGGTCGTGGTCCCCCACAGTCGGACGGCTGCTTAATTAAGCAGCGTACGCGTAATCAGTGTTAGCGTTTATATTTAAGTTACCCGTTTTATAGAGGTCGAGCGCCTCTACTCGCTTACCCTGTTTCTCAGTCCCCGTCGAAACCGGTACGCCCCCGTATTCACTTTTTGGTTTAGCCACGCCCGCGCATGGCTCGCTCAATGTCCCGCTGCGCATCACGCTTGGCGGCATCGGCTCGCTTATCGTACAGCTTTTTGCCGCGGCAGACGCCCAGCTCTATCTTGACCCGACTGCCCTTAAAATATGCCTGAAGCGGGATAAGGGTAAGCCCCTGCTGCTGTTTGACCAGCCCATACAAGCGGTTCAGCTCCTTGCGGTGCAGCAGCAGCTTTTTGGGGCGCAGCGGGTCACGGTTAAAGATATTGCCTTTCTCATAGGGGCTGATGTGCATCTGACGCACAAAAAGCTCCCCCTTTTCGAAGCTGCACCAGCTGTCCTTAAGGTTCAGTCCGCCGTTGCGCAGGCTTTTTACCTCGGTGCCAAACAGCTCAATGCCGGCTTCTAACGTGTCTTCCACAAAGTATTCGTGCCGCGCCTGACGATTGACGGCAATCTGCTTGATCCCCTGCTTTTCTGCCATGCACGGTCACTCCTTTCTCCTGGTGGATTTTTTATGATAGCACAATTTTGCAAAATGTCAAGCCTTACAGCTCGCTTCTGCCTTCCATGGCACGCCAAAGCGTTACTTCATCGGCATATTCCAGATTGCCGCCCACAGGAATGCCATAGGCAAGGCGGCTGACCTTGACCCCCAGCGGCTTGAGCAGCTTGGCAATATACATTGCGGTTGCTTCTCCCTCCACGGTGGGATTGGTTGCCATAATCACCTCGGTCACATCGCCCTTTGCAATACGCCCCAGCAGCTCCTTGATGGTCAGCTGGTCCGGTCCGATGCCGTCCATTGGAGAGATCAGCCCGTGCAGCACATGGTAAACGCCGTTATATTCCCGCGTGCGCTCAAAGGCAAGGACATCTCGGGGATCCTCCACCACGCAAATAAGAGACTGATCCCGGCCCTTTGCAGAGCAGATGGGGCAAATCTCACCCTCGGTAAAATTACCGCAGACCGAACATTTTTTGATCTTGTTTTTTGCCTCCAAAATAGCGGCGGAAAACTCCTTTGCCTTATCCTCCGGCAGATCCAGCACATAAAAGGCAAAGCGCTGCGCCGTTTTGCGTCCAACGCCCGGCAGACGGGCAAACTGCTCAATGAGCTTTTGCAGCGGCGCCGCAGTGGAATCCATACCGTTCACCCTTTCTCCGGAATATAGTAGTCCTTACAGCCCGAGATCCAATCCGCCGGTAATTGCACCGATGGTCTGTTCGGCATCTGCATTACAGGCGCGGATCGCCTCGTTGACGCCCTCCCGAATAAGATCCTGCAAAAACTCTATATCCTCCGGATCAACGACCTCCGGCTTGAGGATAACCGCAGTTATTTCCTTTTTGCCGTTGATCTCTACCTCGATATTTCCACCGCCGGCAGAGACATGGTAGACCTTCTCCTCCAGCTCTGCCTGTGCACGGGTCATTTCCTCCTGCATTTTCTGCATTCTCTGCATCATCTGGTTCATGTTACCGGCGCCGCCTGCGCCCTGCGGGATTCTTGCTTTCATATCGGTTCTCCTTCATTCTGTTGGTTTTTTTATTCTCTTGTAACCGGAATACCCAGTTCCTCCGCCTGTTTGATCAACTCCTCCAGCGGAGAGCTATTCGGCGTTTCGTCCTTTTTTGCCTTGGTGTAGGGCCCTACCCCGTATTTTATGCCTGTCACCTCTGCGATCGCTCGCTTCAAGCATTGGCGTGTGTAATCATTGCTGCGCATCATTTCGATGAAAACTGGCTTATCGCACTCAATAAGTACCGTCTGTCCACGGCAATAGGCATGGCTGCCGAACAAAGCTCCTGCCAGCGACTTGTTAATGACATTGAGCCGTTCCAAGACCTGCAGCCATTGCTCCTCCGGCATTGGTTCTTCCGGTATCGCCGCCTTTTCGATAGGCTCCGCCGGCTGTGCAGTTGTCTTTTCTGTGCCGGAGAGAGCCATTTGCTCCTGCCGCTCCTGTTGCGGAGCTGCGGGAGCCGTGGTCTGTTCCCGTGGCGCCTCAGTGGGAATCCCCTCTGCCAGCAGACGGTTCAGCTTTGCCTCCAGTTCCTCTATCCGGGCAACCAATGCCTCTCTGCTGGGACTGATCCGCCGATCGCTGAGCTTCAAAAGCGCCAGCTCCATTTCCGCACGACGGCTGCTGCTGCGGCTCATGGCGCTTTGGGTATCCTGCAGGGTACGAATAGCGTCCATTAAGGCGGCTGGGGTAAAGCACGCCGCCTGCTTTTTGTACTGCTCCAGTGTCTGCGGCAGGCAGACGATCAGCTGCTCCGGATTGCGGGCGGTAGCTGCCACCAGCAGATTACGGTAGTGGCTGACCAGTTGACTGCAAAGACGGTCATATTCCACTGCCTGTCCTGACAGCCGTTCCATGGCGTCCATCGCTCCGGTAAAGTCGCCGGTCGCGGCGGCATCGGCTATTTCAAAAAGGTAATCCTGTCCTACCAAACCGGCTGCTTCGCTAACGGCTTCTATGGTAATATCGTGGGCGTGCGCCCAACACAGGTCAAGGAGCGAAAGGGCATCGCGCATACCGCCATCGGCAATGCGGGCAATCAGCGATGCCGCGTCCTCGGTCAGGGTCATATCCTCCTGACCGGCAATGTATAAGAGCCTGTCCCGAATGACCTCCGGTGCAATGCGCTTAAAGTCAAAGCGCTGACAGCGGGATTGAATGGTCGCCGGGATCTTGTGCACCTCGGTGGTCGCTAAAATGAAAATGACATGCTCCGGCGGCTCCTCCATGATCTTGAGCAGGGCGTTGACCGCCCCGACCGAGAGCATATGCGCTTCATCAATGATGTAAACGCGGTATTTTGCCACATTGGGCAGAAAAACAGCTTCCTCCCGCAGGTCACGGATATTATCCACTCCGTTGTTGCTGGCAGCATCGATTTCTACTACATCGACAAGGCTGCCGTTATCCACGCCACGGCAACAATCGCATCTGCCGCAGGGGCTGCCGTCCACGGGATTGCGGCAGTTGACCGCCTTGGCGATCAGCTTGGCACAGGTGGTTTTTCCGGTGCCGCGGCTGCCCATCAGCAGATAAGCATGGGCAGGCTTGCCTTGAATCATCTCGTTTTTCAGTGTGGTCGTAATATGCTCCTGCCCGACAACCTCCTCGAAGGTTCGGGGGCGCCACTTGCGATATAATGCCTGATACACCCCTGCTTTCTCCCCTTTCCCGCATAATAAAAAGACAGCCCTTGTCATACGGAAACCCGGTTGGCTGCGGCACCCGCAAGTACTGCTTAATGCTGCTCGGTTCCCCGCCTGACATGGTTCACAGCACTGCGTCGCACAGGACCAGATTTCCGCATGACAAAGGCTGCCTTTGCACGACCTGTCATGGTCTACTAAGTTATTATACACGAATTCCGGCTGCTGTGCAACCATTTTTTCTGCCTGTCAGTGTCATTCTTGCGCCGTGGTGAAATACTCCCCAATCTCCTGCGCCACCGTTTCCGCGTCCTCCGCCGCAATGATGACCAGCAGGGCGTAATCTCCCGCTGTAATAACCTGACCCGTCCATGTCGTCAGACTGCCGTCAAGCGACTGTCGGATCCTCTCCAGACGATTTTGCAGGGCAGCCGCCAGCTTTTCCGTTTTCCCTGCCTCCGCCTGTGCCAGCAGCAACTGGCTGGGATCTCTTTCCGAAACGGCAATACGTCCGCAGCCCGAAATGAGGTGCTTTTCCTGTATTTGCAGCAGCGCCGCCAAATCTGCCGCATTTTCCAGCCGCATACTTTCCGGCAGGTCATAACGCTTGGCAAGCTCCTCGATCATCTGCTCCGCTGTAATACCGGTCCGCAGGGTCACGGTCGGTTCCGGCTTTTCTTTTCCGCAGGCGACGCACAACAGCGCCAGCGCTATCAGTAAAATGACGCAAGACTTTTTCATTCTCTCGCCCCCTCTACTCCCTTTTATGGTAGAGGAAGAAAAAACATTCCCGCCAAAAAGGAAGCCGCCCGATGCTCTTACCGGACAGCTTCTCAAAGGGATTCTGTTTTACAAAAGAATGATACCGGCTTCCTCGCACTTTTTCATGGTGTCATCGTCCCACACCGAGGACTGCACCTCCCCGATATGGGCGGTGCCCATCAGGAACATGCACAGGCGGGACTGTCCGATGCCGCCGCCGATGGTAAGCGGCAGCTCACCCGCCAGCAGCATGCGGTGGAACGGCAGCGTGCGGCGGCTCTCGCAGCCGGAGACTGTCAGCTGACGATCCAATGCGGCGGGATCAACACGAATGCCCATGGAGGAAAGCTCAAAGGCAGTATCCAATACCTGATTGTAAACCAGCAGGTCGCCGTTCAGCGTCCAGTCATCATAGTCCGGCGCACGCCCATCATGTGGTTTGCCGCTGCGGAGCGCTCCGCCGATCTGCATCAGAAATACGGTACCATACTCCTTTGCTATGGCATTTTCACGCTCCTTGGGGGTCAGATCGGGATACCGGTCCTCAAGCTCCTGCGTGGTAATAAAGGTGACCTCCGGCACAAGATCCGGAACGGTATTGAGCTGCGGATAAATGGCACGCAGCGTACACCTGGTGGAGACAATCGCGTCAACGATGCTTTGCACCGTGGCTTTCAGATATTCCACATTGCGTTCCTCAGGAGTGATGACCTTTTCCCAGTCCCACTGATCCACATAGATAGAGTGAATATTATCCAGCGTTTCATCGCGGCGTATCGCATTCATATCGGTATAAAGTCCCTTTCCCGCACGAAAGCCATAGCGATGCAAAGCCAGTCGTTTCCACTTTGCCAGCGAATGAACCACCTGCGCATCTCTGCCGATATCCGGCACATCAAAGGAGACGGGACGCTCCACACCGTTCAAATCATCATTCAAGCCGGTGGACGCTTCCACAAAAAGCGGCGCAGAGACACGACAGAGGTTCAAATTGCCGCAGAGGGTATCCTCGAACACACGCTTGATAAGGCTGATGGCTTTTTGGGTATCGTAAAGGGAAAGACAACTGCGATAGCCCTTTGGGATAAAAACCCTACTCATAATTTCCGCACTCCTTTGCAACAAAAATATACCTGCAAGTATAGGACGGCAGCACGCATTTGTCAACACAAAAATGAAACTTTTCATAGGTATAACTTGCAAAATCGGCTCGCAGGGAGAGCCGTTCCAAAAGGAACGGCTCCGGTAGCCACAGGCTGCCGTGCGGCGCTGTGCGCCGCAGCCCTGCGAGCCGTATTCCGGACAAAGGGAAAGTTGTTTTATAGGGCGTTTTGTGACTGGTAAAAGGCGATCAGCAAATCGACCATGCGCCCGTAGCTTTGTACGCCGTCAGTTTGCGCATTAGCCTTCAGGTAGGCATCATTCCAACGGTCTGCCGCCTCGCCTACCGGTGTTTCGTACTTCTTCCAGTAGCGGCTGTTGGCGGAGATATCCCGCAGCACGCCCTCGGGCAGCAGCGAGCAGATCTCCTGCCATGCATTCGGGTCATACCGATACAGCCGGTTGGTTGCATGGATCAATCCCATCATCGCACCGCTGTACTGCAATTCAATATTTCCGCTGTGATAACAGGCAAGATAGGAGATAAAATTCGCTTCGTCCTCCCGCATAAAACCGCAAATATGAGAAAGCTCATGGCACATGGTAGAGGGAATCCCATAGGCAGGCTGATGGACATTGATATTCGGCTCCGAGATATAGGGGAAAACAACGCCGGCAAGCTGGATATAGCTCATGATCTCCGAAAAATACATTGCCTTGGGGCGGGTACGTGCCGCCAAATCAAAAAGCTGCACCCCGTAAAGCTCGTCCAATGCATTTACTGCATCGGAGGCGGTCGCTGCAAGCTCTGTATAGGCAACCGAGGAGACGAAAATGCCATCGGAATTCTCCTCGCAGTCGGAGCGCAGCTCCCCTGCCTGCTCTGCCAGCAGATGGCAAAGAGACCGCAGCGTTTCCACATCGGTCGCTTCGGTCTGCAACCCCAAACTCTGTCCCACGGAGATCCGGTAATAATTGAGATCGCCGGTGAGAATGAACCAGAAGAAAACTGCCGATACCGCCGAAGCAAGGATCCACAACCGCTTGAGACAAACCCGCCACCAGCGTCTTTTCTGCCGCACGGCTTCCCTCACCCAAAACACGAGGTAGATCACGCACACAGCCCCCAGCAGAAGTAAAATAACCTCCATGACGGAAAACGGCAGCTTTCCGGTCAGGGCAGTCAGTGCAGTCGCTACCCCATGATACAGACCACGGCTATACAGCCGCTCCACCGCCTCGGCATTGCTGCGCGCTAAGCGGATCAGCAGAAAGCCCAATGGGGTCAGCAGTGTCAATGCCGTGCAGGCAACGATACCGCTGCGCTTCATTATTCTGTTTTGCTTTTCAGTGGCCGCAGCTATCATCTCGTTCTCCTCAACGGGTCAGCTTGGCATTGGTTTTTTCCATAAAACGCTCCGCCTGCCTTGCCGCATGGGTTGAAATCACCGAAGAGCACGTCAGCCACAGCCGTACCACCGGCCTGACCGGGATACCATGCCTGCAGGATGGCGTCGCACGACTCTATTTCGGGTACCAAAGCCATGGCCGCACCGGAGCAGTTCACAAACACCACCTTCTTTCCGGCAGCCTTCAGCGCACGCAGGATGTCACGCTGCACTAAAGGCAGTTCGATGGACGTACGGTCGCCTCCGGCAAACCCCGGACAGTGCACGTTGTTCTTCTCCTCACCCTCCAGTTCGGGAGAGATACCGCCCACAAAGATTACCGTCTCGGCATCCGCCACACGGGCCACCACCTCTGTCGGCCGTATCAGACGGCGCACGCCCACGTCAAAGCGCAGCATGGCCTCGCCGCCACCCTGCATATATTCCAGTCTAATCGCATATTCCTTTCCGGCCTCGGCCTCCAACGCATACGCGCGCTTCTCGGCCGGATGATGTCCCCAAGCGTCTATCACCGCCTTGCCATTCACATACACACGGAAGCCGTCATCACCTTCCACCTCCATGTCGTAACGTCCGCTCCGCGTGGGACGGGCAGAATATTCTAGGCTTTACCGCCATCTTCGCCCTTTTCTATGTCGTACTTC